>Ga0070749_10000262_pt1 | contig 34481 bp, 9 predicted proteins | sample VirMetDEL_Nov_18_FD_75180 | JGI IMG/M metagenome (GOLD analysis project Ga0070749, IMG submission 75180) | Aqueous microbial communities from the Delaware River and Bay under freshwater to marine salinity gradient to study organic matter... | ecosystem: Environmental > Aquatic > Marine > Coastal...
CAGAGGTGGCCAATGGCAATTAAATACATCCCGGCGAAAGCCCTTAACCAGACTGCAGAATACTGCTTCACGAGCTATCACGTCGACGTTCCTCCTGGCATGACCATGGAAGATCTGTTCAAGCCTGTCAGCTGGGCACATTTTTCGACCGGTCTTCTGAAGAAGAACGATGTCGTCCGCTGCATCGCCGAGGACGGATACTACGACATCGATCTGACGGTGCGCGAAGTGACGGTCGGTGGCGTTCACATGGTGCAAAGGCCACACGTCGGCGGCAAGTGCGGCGCGGCCGCTATGGCCGAGCTCGATGAGGTCGCCGCAAAGGCTGCACCGACGCTCGTCCCTCTTGCACGCGACGGCAGGCCTGTCGTGCGCGTCGAGTTTCTCAACGCAACGAAGTGGCGCGTTATCGGCCTTGAGGGCGGCGAGGTTTCTCGCGATCACAAGTCCGAGGCGGAGGCAATCAAGGAAATGAACCGGTACCTCAAGAGCGCTGGTCTTATCATGCCGAAGGTTCCGAAAGCTGAGAAGGAAGTCGCCTGATGGCTGCATCGCAACTCTCGCTCTATAACGGAGCGCTTCGCATCATCAAAAACCGCAAGCTGTCGACTATCACTGATGATGTCGAGGCGCGCTACATTCTTGATGATGTCTATGAGGAGGTCCGTGCTTGGTGCCTCGAGCAAGGGTTGTGGAATTTTGCCCTGCGGGCCGTCATGCTCGAGGCCTCGACCGAAATCACTCCAGAGTTCGGATGGGTCTATGCCTTCGAAAAGCCGACCGATTTCGTGCGTCTCAACGCGATCGGCGCCAACGAATACATGAACCCGACGCTGGAATCCTATGTCGATGAAGGGGGATACTGGCTGGCAGATGTTGACCCGCTCTACGTGTCCTACATTTCCAGCGACACATCGTATGGGGAGGACACATCGAAGTGGCCTTCCACATACGAGCTCTTCGTTCAACACGAACTGGCCTATCGCATCGCGCCGCATCTGACGGCGATGCCGACAGAACAGCTCAATCAGCTGCTCGAGCTGCGCGATCGGGCCATGAAAGACGCGCGATCCAAGGATGCCCTGAATCAGCCAGCAATACGGCCCCCCCCCGGCCGTCTGGTGCAGTCACGCCTTGGGTCGCGCACTTATTCCGGCCGGCCCTGGTGGAGATAGATTGTGCCAAAAGAAAACGTCCACATCTCCAAGTTCACGGTCGGTGAGTTTTCGGCTGCAGGCCTTGCGCGTGTCGATCTGGAAATCACGCCGCTGGCTGCCGAGACGCAGGAGAACATTTTCCCGCAATCGGTCGGCAGCGGAATCGTGCGGCCTGGGACACAGTACCTCGGCACGACCGCAAGCTCCGTGATCCGCCTCATGCCGTTCGTGCGCTCCGTCGATGACGTTGCTATGCTCGAGCTATCCGATGGCATGTTGCGCGTCTGGGTGGATGATGCGCTCGTCACGCGGCCGCAGGTCGAGTGTCTCATCGTCAATACACGCTTTGAATACGATGGAACGTGGACCAAGAGCGCGACAAGCGGTGCTTACGTTACGATCGCAGCAAATGTTCTAACACTCGAGCCTCGCGCGCGGGGATCTGAGTGCTGGGCGCAACAAACAGTCACGACAGAAAGCCTAAATGTCGAGCATGCAGTGCGCATCGTTGTCGATCGCGGACCCGTCAATCTGCGCATTGGATATACGGCTGGTGGCGAGCAATATCTCGAGGAAACATCCCTTGGCCACGGTGTGCACTCATTGGCATTCACGCCAACTTTCAATACATTCTACATAAGGTTCACGACACGCCTTCAGCGCAAGGCGATCATCTCTCAATGCTCGATTGAAAAAGAAGGCATCATGGAGATCGATGCGCCATGGGCGGAATCCTACCTGAAAGGGTTCAGGTACGACCAATCAGCAGATGTCATGTTCCTTGCCAACCGGAACGTGCAACCTCTCAAGATCGAGCGCCGCGGAGATCATTCTTGGTCTGTCGTCTACTACGAGCCAGATGACGGTCCATTCCAGTCGCCTCCTGTCTCTGGCGTTGCCGTGCAGCCCAGTGCGACCTATGGCGAAGTCACTCTGACAGCCGATCGAGATGTCTTCGATTCCAACATGATCGGATCCCTGGTTCGCGTTTTCCATGAGCGCATGGATGCAACGTGGGAACTCGCCGGAAACAATACATACACGGATGTGTTCCAGATCCGCGGCGTGAAGGCAAAGAATTTCAACGATCGCCAGTTTTCCTATCAGGTGACGGGCTCTTGGTCTGGCACGCTGATCGTCCAGAGATCCATCACGGGTGAAAGTGGAGACTTCCTTGATTACAATCGCGACGATGGAACGTCTGCAAAATACATAAATTCAAACATCTCCGTCACGCATAAGGGCGAAGAAGAAGATGACAACGTCATCGGCTACATGCGTATTGGATTTGTCGAGGGGCAGTACACAAGCGGAACGGCGACCGTTTCCGTTCAATACGAAGGAGATTCAGGATATGGCATCGGAAGAATCACAGGAGTCGCGTCGGGGACGAGCTGCACGGTCGAAGTCATCGAACCGTTTAATGCAACATCGAGAACGGCTTCGTGGTCAATCGGATCTTGGTCGGCCTACAATGGTTGGCCATCAGCTGTTGCGCTTTACGACGGACGGATCTGGTGGGGATCGCTCGATGAAATCTGGGGTTCGGGGTCCGATGACTTCTACGGATTTGACGATCTCAAATCCGGAGATTCCGCGACCATATCCCGTCAGATTGCAACCGGAGGACAAGTAAGCCGGATCTCATGGATGATGCCTTTGCAGCGCCTGCTGGTCGGGACATCTGGATCTGAAGTATCGATTAGATCCTCATCTCTTGATCGTCCGTTGACGCCAACGAACATCACCCTGAAGGATGCCTCGACCTTCGGCAGCGCTAATGTCTCCCCGGTGCGCAAGGATTCCAAGGGCATCTTTGTCCATCGCTCCGGAAAGAAGGTGATGGCAACGGGCTTCTCATTCGATGACAAGGACTATCGCTCTGGCGATCTGACTGAGCTCAATGAGGATATCTGCGGCACCGGCATCACGGAGCTCGCCATTCAGCGCGAGCCTGAAACATATGTCTGGTGCGTGCGCGAGGATGGCAAGTGCGCCATTCTGATCTACGACGACGAGGATCCAGATAACAAGGTCCAGGGATGGTCGAAATTCGTCACGGACGGCCGCGTCGATAGCGTTTGCGTGCTTCCAGGCGAAGGCGAGGACAATGTCTACCTTGCGATAGATCGATCCGATCCGGACGAGGCAAACGCTTATGAGCCCGGAGAGAATGCAACAAATGCAGAGATCCTTGCTGATGGTAGATCTCCGGTCGCAGCATTCGATTTCATAGATCAGTCCGTCTGGGTGCGAGATCCAAACAATCCAGAAGGCTATGATTATGATGGCGTTGGAACCCTCGGCGCGGAGGGAACCTCAGACTATGGAAAATCTCTAGGTCCGGATCTCTTCTTTCAGACGTGGTCAGGCTGGGCGTTCGAGCTGCCGATCATGTGCTACACGCGCCAAGCTGATGGGCGCTATTGCCTGCCTTACCACAACCATATGCACAAGTCCGAGGACTTCAGGCACTATTATTGGCAGCAGCAGTTTGTCGGGCGCAATATTTCGTTTTGGTACTACGGCCTCTATTTCAATACGAACACCAGCAGTTTTTCAGGGACGGCGACGGTCGATGTCCAGCATCACGTCGAGACATCTCCACGCGGCGATGAGACAGCAACGCGCTTGGTTCCAACGACGGACAACTCCCAGCACTACATGACGCATTTCTACCTGTCAGGTGGATACGTCGACAGCTTTGAAACGTCCTACAACATATGGCCTGAATATTTTGAATGCATCGAGAATTGGATTTCTATCTTCGTCAAGGCGGATGGTTACAACAAGTGCCAGATCTTCTTCTTTGGAGGGCTCAACTCCAATCTTCCTTTGGCTTCTAGTGGGCGCAACGCATCATGGCTTGACGATGGCTCAATCACGCCCATCCATAGATACATTTTTGACTTTGATTTCACGACCGGCGCCCTGACGATCAATGAGCAATATCAGTATTATGCCAACGCAACACAGGCGACGACCTTCTACCTGCACGATTACTATGCCGTTCAAAAGGACAATGGCTGGTGGCGCCTGTTCTTCAATTTCACGGATATGAACGCAGATTGCGAGTGGGGCATTCGCCTTCAGGACAACGACGGCAACACGACCTTTTCTGGAGATGGAACATCAGGCATTCTTGTCTGGGGTGCCCAGGAGCATGAAGCCGGAACGCCGGACAATGACTTCTACTATCATACTGAAGACAACAAATACGACACCTTTTATCAGGCTCGTATCGCCCACTTCGGCCTTCCGTATGAATGGGATTCCAGTGGAAACCCGCTAGGCCTGCGCATCGATGTGAACTGCCAGCAGGTCAGCTCTCAGATGCAGCGCATGCGCGGCGGAACGGTCCTTGCTGGCACCGTAAACACAAACTCGATCTACAATGGAGATTATCGCGATCGCAGAACCTATGCCGCGCGCATTTACAACGGAACTGTTCCGTGGGAGCCAACCGTCGCAGATCCAAGCGGGGCCTACAGGACGGGAAAGCTGGTCGACGGCCCGACGGGTATCGTCACCGTCTCATCTGGCAGCTATACGGGCGGCCAGAGAAATAGAGATTGGTATTCCAACTCTGTCCAACCAGACACCGGATTCAACACGCATGCCCTGTTTGTCAAGTATTCAGGAAGCGCCAAGTACGTCACGCTTTCACAGACAAATACAACCCCATCAACCCAGGACGCATGGTATTCGTGCACGTGGGACATAGAAACCGGAACTCTGACAGAGGAATATTATCAGCCAGGATCAGGTGCTGGATGGACCGATGCGACGGACGGGTTCATCGAGCGGACCAATGGCATCGAGACATACGCCAACGAGTGGTATCGCGTTTGGGTGCATGCTCGCTCGGATGTATCTGGCGGACAAGTCTACTGGGCGTTTTCAGATTCCCCGACTCCCGGATCCAATACGAATGGCCTTTACCCAACGTCGAGCGGAAGCCCATCTGGAAAGCATTTCTACGTCTGGGCGCCCTACCATGAAGGTGGGTTTTCTCTCAAGGATGCTGGCCCTGGTCCGATCTCGGGCTGGTACAAGGACCAGGATCAAGATCCATCCTGGGAAACATTGATGCTCACAGAGGATGTGAGGGCAACCAATCCTGACGATGTCTTAGGCCCGAGCATTCCATATGAGTGGGCGCATAAAACGCGCCGCAAGATTCCATGGAACAGACCTGACAGCGCAACAGATATGCGCCAGTGCTTCACGATGGAGGCAACCTATAACATACGAGGATGGGGGGCGGATCTCTATGGCGCATCCGCCGGAGATGTAGATGAAGAATACCACGATGGATGGGAAAGTGCGCCTAATACCATGGGTCTGATTTGGGAATATAACTATGCTGATCCCATCACGGAATACGATGGATACTTTTCACAGAAAGTGGCCTTTACCATAGATCCTCACACAGGCCTTTGTAATGGTTTCGGGCAATGGCGCTGGCCCTATGAAATAGGATACCCATCGGAAGACTTCAGCCCGACTCAGCAGATCCTCGAGGGCAATCCGGTTACCCTCAACACGCCGACAACATTAAAGCTCGTCTACAACGGATCAAAGAAAAAACTCTCCTTCTATCAAGATGGTGTCTTCAAGTCGAGTGGCCAGTTTGAGCACCATTTCGATGAAAATTTAAGTGAAGGCGACCTTTGGGAATCTCTTCGCTATACGGACTCAGAACTGATGTGGCGACCACATTGGTCATATTACAGCAAACTCTTAGGTGGAGCCGCCCCAAGCTATCTGCGCCAGCTGTGCTTGACGGGCGTGTGTTCCAATGATGGAGAGCGCTATATCGAGAAGCTGGCCCATCAATCCGAAGCGGTCGGCGGCACCCACAACAAGATGGCTGACTCTTTCATCTATGAAGCAGGACCAGCCTCGAGCGTATTCTTGTCGCATATCGGATCACGCGATGTCGTCGCCTGGGGCACCAAGGATGGCGTTCCCTACGCGCTTTACGGCCTGACATCCGACGGCGGATATGTTGACCTTGGTGACACCTACACAGATATCTATTGCGGCATAGGCTATCAAGGCCTCTACAAGAGCGCCAAGCTGGCATACGCGGCGCAAGGCGGAACGGCTCTTACCATGCCAAAGCGCGTCTCTGAGCTCGGCCTGCTGCTCGAGAACGCCCATGTCAATGCGGTCGAGTTCGGTCCTGACTTCAATACCATGCGACGTATGGACAGGATCTATTCTGGCCGCCCCCTGACGCAGCAGGAAATCCTCGAGGTCCACGACCAGATCGCGTTCTCGTTCCCTGGAGAGTGGAACACAGATTCCCGCGTCTGCCTGCGTATCCAGGCCCCCTATCCCGCAACGCTTCTCGGCCTTGTCACCTCCGTTGAGTTAAACGAGCGCAACTACCGGAGGCCGAGACGCTGATGGCAAAACAGAACAAGCACTTTGCGCACTTCTCTGTCGGTGAGTATTCGGCAGCAGGATTGGCGCGTGTTGATGTCGAGCGGACGCTCTTGGCAGCAGAGGTGCAAGAGAACGTATTCCCGCATGCCGTTGGAAAGGGTCAGGTGCGCCCAGGAACCACATATCTTGGGGCCACGCCAGATGGCCAGCGCGCACGCCTCATACCTTTTGTGCGCGACATCGATGATGTCGCTCTGATCGAGATGTCAGAAGGATCTCTTCGTGTTTGGGTGGATGATGCTCTCATCACGCGCGCAGCCGTCACGTCGACCGTGACCAATGGTGATTTTTCGTCTGCAACCGGATGGACCTTGAGCGCCACGAGCGGAGCCCATGCGACAATCTCCGGCGGCAAGCTGACAATGGATGCCGATGCGCGCGGATCTCTTGCCTATTGTGCGCAGTCCGTTTCGACATCGAGCGCAGGCATAGAGCATGCTCTGCGCATCGTCATTACCAGAGGTCCGGTTCTGTTTAGATGCGGCTCGACATCGGGTGGTCAGGAGTACATCAGAGAAACGAGCCTTGATGCAGGCGTTCATTCCATTGCGTTCACACCGACTGCATCGCCTTATTACATCCGCTTCCTGACGCGCGATCAGCGCGATTGCATTGTTGATAGCGTGACTGTTGAGGCAGAAGGCATCATGGAGCTCACGGCGCCATGGACCGAGGCCCAATTGCGCGAGATAGCGTTTGATCAATCTGCGGATGTGATCTTCCTGGCGCATACTGGATGGCAGCAGCGCAAGATCGAGCGCCGCAGCACGACCTCATGGTCGCTTGCAGTATATCAGTCAAACAATGGTCCATTCACGTTTCCTCCTTTAGGCATATCTGTGAAGCCGGCCTCGACCTACGGCAACACGACGCTGACGGCGAACAAGCCGTATTTCGACCCAAGCATGGTCGGATCTCTTGTGCGCCTCTATCATCCAAACCTAAAAGGAACGTGGAGGCTCGGTGGAGATGGCGAGTTCACGGATATATTCCAGGTCCGCGGCATCAAAGGCGAGCGCTTCAACGATCGCACGTTCTACTATCAGGTCAGCGGATCCTGGTCAGGAACCATGCGCGTGCAGCGCTCACTGACTGGTCCGGATGGAGACTTTGTCGACTACAACATCGATGACGGGGTCACCGCGACGACATTTACGTCGAACCGATCGGTAACGCACGTCGGCCAAGAAGAGGATAACAATATCCTGTCCTATTTCAGGATCGGGTTCATAGATAACGCTTACAATTCAGGGAATGCCGTCGTTTCCATCCAGCACACAGGTTTCGGCGGATACGGCATCGGTCGCATCACAGGCTATGTCAGCCAGACCAAAGTCAACATCGAGGTGCTCGAGAATTTCAATTCGACGGATTACACTGACAGCTTCGAAATAGGACAGTGGAGCAATTACTATGGATGGCCAAGCGCTGTCGCCCTGTTCGATGGCCGGCTGTGGTGGGGCGGAACGGATACGTTCTGGGGCTCTAAATCTGACGCCTACTACACGTTTGATGACCTTGAGAGCGGCGATAGCGCAAGCATAAAGCGGCAGGTCGCAACAGGTGGTCAGATCAATCAGATCAACTGGTTCCTTCCACTCCAAAGACTTCTGATCGGAACGACGGGATCAATCGCCTCGGCGCGCGCTTCATCGTTCGATGAGCCTCTGACCCCATTGGGCGTGACCGTCAAGGATGCGGCCACCTTTGGCGGATCTACCGTCTCCCCCATCAAGGTCGATTCCAGAGGCGTCTTTGTTCATAGATCAGGGGAGTCTGTGTATGGTCTTCTTTATACCGTTGATGCCAATGACTATGCGCCAAAGGATTTGACCGGAAACAGTGGCGGAATTTGCGGCGATGGCATTGTAGAGATCGCAGCATCCCGAGAGCCTGAAACATTCGTCTGGTGCGTTCGTGAGGATGGCCAGATCGCCATGCTCATTTATGAATATGCCGAAGGACTGAATGTTCAGGGCTGGTCAAGGTTTGTCACAAACGGTGTCGTTGAAAGCGTGTGCGTTCTTCCTGGAACGACCGAGGATACGGTCTATCTTGAGGTTGACAGAACAGACGCTCCCGATGTCGTGACGACGGGAGCTGAAATTCTGGCGCGCGGAGAAAGCGCGGCATGGGATTTCACGGATCAATCCATCTACGTTCTCGACAGCATCACACCTGCAAACAATGAAAACAGTTATGGCGCCCAGACGGACGGCTACGGAAATCCATATGGCGCCGACGCCAACATTCTGAGCTACACAGCGACAAACGAATGCGATCCGAAGATCGAACTCCTCGAGACTGGATATCTTGGGTATCAGCCAAACAATCTTCTGAAGCATTCAGAGGATCTAAGCAATTCCGAATGGCTGACGGAAAACACATGGGTTTCCTCAGAAACATACGAAGCACCAGACGGCACGATGACGGCCCGCAAGGTGTGCATGCAGAACACCGGGTCTTCTGCCTTCCATTATTTCTATTCGCCGACGATCGACCGTGTTTTTGATTTGGCTCCAGGACCGTCTCCAGGATATGTAGCTGCTGCACAAATGGTTGCTGTTGAGGTTTCGTTCTGGGCCAAGGCGCAGACAAGATCATCTTCCTGGGGAGGATGGATCGGCGCAACCCTTTTTGGATCAACGTCTGGGACACTTGGCGGGGTCTTCAATGTCCAAACAGTAAACCCTTTAGACTTTAACTATGATCCGAGCCAGTCAACATTTACTGGTGGTCAATATTACGCATACTTTGCAACTGGCCTATATTCTGCGCTTCCAAGAGAGACTATCGTCATAGAAGAGGTCGAAGGCGAAGGTGGATGGAACAGGTATTCATTCATAGGGATGACAGCTGCCCCAGACCTCTACATTAGGTTTTCTTTCTTCAGCGGATCTTCAGAAACTGAGTATGATTCAAACCAATTCATTGGGGACGATAATTCAGGGCCTCTCATCTGGGGCGTTCAGGTCGCGCAGATTCCGACCGCTTCAACCCATCAAGGCCAGATATCTCCATATGTGAAAACATCAGATAACGCGCGCGTCCTTCTGCCTTACGTGTATGACTCCACAGGTTCACGCAAGGGCATTCGCGTCGAATCCGCAACGTCAAATATCCTGAGTCATGATCTGTATTTCGAGGCAGAGCCATGGACGGAGAGCAATGCCTCTCTTGGGACAAGGGAGGGCGGCGTAGCTGGCCCAATGCTGATTCGCAACGCAACGATTCTGACTGAATCCGGAGCAACGTCTCCGCACTATCTAGAATACCAATTCGTAGGCCCGAATGATCTTTATGTGTTCAGCATTTATGTGCTTGCTTCTGAGCTCAACAATGTCGGCCTTCATCTGATCAGCGCAACTGACGATCGCTATTTCGCCAACTTCAACATTGAGAACGGGCTCGTTGTCGATGAGATCGCCACAGGCGCCACAAACACGAGATCTGGAATTGAACTCCTGCCAAGCGGATGGGCTCGAGTATGGATTTCATCTGATATTATCGTCAATCCTCCAATCACGTTCTCTACGGCTGGAACATCAACGGCAACATTCGGGCGCGGCGGATCCGTCCTCACGTCTCCTGGGACTGGGACGACGACATTCAGGCCGACAGGATGGTCTAATCTGACAGCAGGAGGAACGACATCTGCATCGTGGGACGGCGTAACTGCATCGCTTCCTGCGGCTCCAACAAATTATATCACCAATGGCAGTTTCGAGACAGGCGACAAGACAGGCTGGTCGAATACATACGGCCTGTACAGCGTCACCACACCGACAGGTTTCTATGCTGCATTGGCGCCCCTGACCGATGGCTTATCATACTTCTGCTCTTGCTATACCAGCACGCAGGACTTCCTTTATCAGGATATTCACGTCACAGATTCCGGAATGTTCACATCTGGTGAAATATCTGCCGGAACAGCAATGATCGATGTCGCATATTCTTATGCATCGACATTGATAACGTGCGCTAGATACGTTCGCGTTTACGCTCTAAACGCAGCAAAGTCGATCATATCTACGCTTTCCAACACGACGACATATGTCGCGGCAACAAACACATGGTATGAAGACGGCGTGAGTGGTCTGACGCTTCCGAGCACAACGGTTTATATCCGCATCAGCCTGTCGTGCCAGAAATCGTCAGGCACGTTCTATAATATGCTGTATGACGCTGTGCAGCTTACAAAGTCAGTTGATCCTGGATTGACGACGCTTCTGAATAACAACTCGTCAACGGCATCATTCGTCTCTCTTCCGCAGCCAGCAATTACAACATCAGGAACGTCATCTGCTACATTCTTGTCTGAATCGACGGTCACTTCAGATCTGTCTTCAGCGGGTGTTGCGACGACAGATATTATTCCGAGCGTCGGAACCATGACCGCGTCTGGGAGCGCATCTGTTTCGTTTGATGTGTCCAACATCATCATATCGTCGGCGATTGTATCAACAAATGCTGCGACAGGCATTTTCTATGATGACAACATTGTTGCGACGACACTCACGGATGCAGGAACAAGCACAACGTCGTTTGTTGGATCTGAAAAGACAACAATATCACTGCTGCGCGTTTATCTGGTCGATTCCGACGAGCCAGTGATCAATGCCTATGACAGTCCGGTCCATGAATCGACAGGATCTTCCCTGCAGATCTGGGGTGCCCAGCTGGAGTGGGGGCGCAATGCTCCATCATCCTATCGTCCAGTCTTTGCAGGGCTGCGCAATCGCGCGACAGATGTCTACAACACGCCCCTGACGGACGTGCCGTGGGACCAGACCCAGGCAACCCTCTATGTCCAGGCCGAGCAGACCGATCCAAACGCTTCTGGCTCCTTGGGGACGGAAGACACCGCCCCGGTCTTCGGTGTCGACAGCGGCGGCGATGACGTGCATTTCCTGCGCTCTGATACTGCCAGCGACATGCGCTACGAGATCCTGAACAACGGCACCGTCGAGGCCTCGATCGATGGCGGCACATGGACGCTCGACACCACGTTCGAGCTCGCCTCGAGCGCCACCACAAACGATGCGCGCCTCGTTGTCGATCATGGCACCGCGACCCAGGACACATCGGTTACCATGCCGACCATCCCGCAGGCTGGCTCTCTGGTCGTCTTCGGACATTCCGACGATGGCGCTTACGGGTTTGACGGCATCATCAAGCGGGCCGCGCTGATCATGGACACCAGCACGGATGACGAGCTCCAGGATCTGGGCAATCCCGAAGACCTGCCTTCGATGCGGTTCATCGAAAAGATCAACCTGCGCTCCGAGGCGATCGGCGGAACGATCACAAAGATGGCAGATGCGGGTGTCTACGCAGCAGGACCTGTCTCGAGCGTGACGGCCGCGTGGCTGGCAGAACGCACCAATCTGGTGGGATGGGGCACGAAAGTCTCCGACGGGCTCCAGTACCCCTTGACGGGCCTTTCCGCGGATACATCCGGGGTCATTGCCCTGGGCGATACCTACACAGGTGTCTTTGTCGGCCTTGGCTATGACGGCCGCTACAAGACCGGCAAGCTCGCCTATGCCGCGACCGGCGGCACCGCGCTCCTGCAGCGCAAGCGGGTCGGCGAGATGAGCCTGCTTTTGGCCAACACGCATCGCGATGCGGTGCGCTTCGGGGCTGATTTCGACACCATGCGCAAGATGGATCTGATCAAGGGCGGGACGGTGCAGGCGGCAACGACGGTCAATGCCGTCTATGACGAGACAGGGTTTTCCTTCCCTGGTGAATGGAACACGGATGCGCGCCTGTGCCTGAAGGTCAGCGCGCCTTATCCGTGCACCTTCCTGGGTCTGGTGATTGCTGTCGAAACAAACGAGCGGGGGCTTGGATGAGAACGCAGATCAAACCGGCAACGGTGATGGACTACATGGCCTACTACAAGTCGGCCAAATTCCAGTCGCAGTGCGTATGGGACGGGGATGAGCGTGTCGGCATGTTCGGTGTCATCATCGACGGTGGTCAGAACTGGGCCTACCTCGACACATGCAAGGAGATCGACAAGCACGTCGGCCTCGCCATCATCCGCAAGATGCGCGACATGCTGCGGACGGCCCAGGAGGTCGTGTTTGTCACGTGCGATTACAAGACTTATGCGACGGCGCCACGTCTCCTGAAGGCCGTCGGTTTTGTTCCAACAGGTGAAACTCTCAACGACCACGAGGTGTGGATATGGACGCCAGCATGATGCCCCTGGTTTATGCCACGGGCCTAGAAGTTTTGTTGCCTTTGATTGCGACGGTCGGTTCGGCTGCAGCGACCGGCGTGGGCGTGCTCGGTCAGATACGTCAGGGTCAGGTCCAGAAGCAAGCCGCAGATGCCGCCGCCAAGCAGCAGGAGATTGCAGCGACACAGGATTATGCCGCCAGTCAGCGCAGAGCTGAACTCCAGGCCGAGGAAACAAAGCTGCAAGAAGCAGCCTATGAGGCTCAAGGTGCCGCTGCAGGCGGCGGCAAGCTGGGCTTGCTGGCCGAGCTCGCGCGCGGTCACGCGCGTGGCAAGGTTGCCGAGCAGCAGATTTATGCTCAGGCCGGCCAGGAGCGTGTGAGCGGGCAGAATGCTGCTTCTGCATTGCGTGCCCAAGGGGCCGCGGCCAAGCAAGCTGGCATTATTGGTGCAGTAGGTACAGGCCTTCAGGGTGTGGCAACAACAGCCGGATACGCGAACCAAACCTACAATGCGTATCAAAAGCAGCAGGCTGCGTCTGCGCCGAAGAAAAAAGTCATAAGCTACGGTTGATGAGGGCACGAGATGGCAAAGCTCCCCGACTACACGCAATTTGGAACGCCCAAATTTGCGTCTGGATTTAAGCCTCTGTCTGCAGGCCAGCTCGATCTGAGCGCGCCCGCAAAGGCGATGAGCAAGGTCGCCGAGGGCTTGGACGACGTGTCGTCGTTCATGGCAAAGCGCGGCAAGGAAGATGAAGACCGCAAGGATGCTCTGAACAAGCTGGAGACAGATGCCGCGTTCAAGGACGAGATGCGCGCCTTCAACAATTCCTTCGACAACTCCACAGACTACGACAACATGGAGGCTACCCACGCCAAGGGATCTGAAGCCATCGTCAACAAGTATGCCTCGCAGATCAGGGATCCTGACGCTCGCGTTCAGTGGAAAGCCAACGCTCAAGATACGGCACGCAACGACAACCAGCGGTTCCATACGATTGCCAAGGAAGGCAAAGAGGACAAGTTCATCGCCGACACAAATGCCACGTTTGAAAAGCGCGATGCGCCACTTGGCAACGTCGGAACGACGCCAAGCCAGATTGCAGAGGCGTCCCAAAAGACCGCGTCAGATCTCAAGTATCTCTGTGACAAGGGCATGATCTCGTATACGAAGTGCCAGCAGCTAGGATCAGAAAAGAAGAAGTATTACAAAGACCTCTTCATCAAAAGCGGCATATTGAACGACCCCGTCAAAACCTACGATAATGTCAGTTGGTATGGAGAGAAGCGTGGATCGCGGCGCATGTCGACCTCCGGCAGCGTGGTCCTTGAGCGCAAGGGTCCGATCAAGGACATGCATGCCAAATCTGATGTTGCGGAAAAGGCCTATGGGTTCTTCCTCTCAAAGGGACTTGCCCCCTATCAGGCGGCGGCGCTCGCCGGCAACATGGCCTGGGAGTCGGGCGGCAATCCGTTCGATGTCACGAAAAATGACAACCAGAAAAATTCTCCAAATTCTCCGCATTCGACCGGGATCGTCCAGTGGAACGATCGTCTTCCGGCTGCCGTAGCGTTCTGGCGCAAGAACGGCATCGACATCCCGGCCAACATTGACCTGCGCAATCCATCGAACGTCAAGGCCATGATCAAGATGGTGCCCCTCGAGCAGCAGCTTGCGTTTGCATGGCATGAGCTCCAGACCACGGAGAAGCGTGCCTTCGATCGTGTCAAGAGCTCGCGCAACCTGGATGAGGCGACAGCAGGGGCCATAGGCCTGCACAGGCCTCGTGGCTTCACATGGTCCAATCCAAGGGGCGGTCATGCGTTTGGCCAGCGCATGCGCATAGCCCGCATGATCGAGAGCGGATATGCCGTGCGGGGCGGCGAGACGGCAGCAGGGAAGGCTGACGTTGAGTCTGGCAAGCTGCCGCCGGTCATGAGCGAGGAAGATGCTGCACGGTTTGCAGAAATGGATTCACTCTTCGGCGATTCCAGCGATGCAGAAATCAATGGCTATCTGGAGAAATTCCGCCGGGTGATAAACGGAAATGATGAGCAGGCCGTCAACGGCATGGCAGCGCGCATGTTCGATACCGGCTCGATAACAGAGGAAGACAAGGCCACTCTGGAGCGCATCAAGAAGACCAACAAGGGGCTCTACGATAAGGCGATTACAGGGATCAAGGGATCGGCCTATGCCGCCTCGTCACGGTTTGGTGGCGAAACCATCGGCCGGAATGTACCCCTCGATGAAATGAATTATGACGAGCTGACGGAACATCGGAACAGACTCCACAGGGATCTGAAGGGGTTCAGCGGGGATCCTGCAGAATACAAGGCACGCAGTGCAGCTCTCGGGAAGATCGATACGGAGATCCGGAAGTTGAAGGAGCTGCGCCGCTCGGATGCGGCCGCCTCGGTCGACAACGTCAAGGAAGTGGTCGCCGCGCGCGACATGAGGGATTTCGTAAAATCGACCTATGGCGTGAGCCAGGAAGGCGAGCAACCGACGACGGGAGAACTGCAACCTGTTCCAGGGAAAATGGCCATACCAGAAGGCATGGCAGCAGATCTTCAGGGTCAGGCCGGCGCCGCTCCCGTCGCCCCAGGAGAACTCTACGGTATTGATGTCAAGGCCAAGCAGCAGGAGGTCGAGCGCGGCATCATAGAGGCGCGCCTTAAGGCTCAAGAAGATGTCGGCGTTGCTGAGATCGATCGGCGCACACTCACCATCGATGAGGCCCGCGGCCTCCTCAATTATCAGGCCCGCTCCGGACAGGATCGCCAAGCCCGCGAAGAACTCAAGGCCGCTCTTGATGATGCCTATAAAAGAGCTCTCGAACAGGTTGGCGATGAAGCGCTCGCAGGCCGCATGGTTTCTGACGCCTACTTCCTGACCGCAAAACGCCAGGAAAGCAAGGCAATGAAGAGCATGGCGCGCGCCTACGGTGATAAGGGCAAGGCCCCGCTCTCTCCTTCGGACGAGGCCCGCAAGCTCAGAGCTGAAATTGATGAGTTCAATTTGGACTTTCAAATCTCAGACGAGGCGCCTGCTCTTTCTTCTGCGCCACCAATGAAGGTATTGGATCAATTACGCGCAAACCTTAACGATCCAAACTATGTCAAAGCGTTCGTGAATCGCTACGGGAGCAATGCCCTGCAGAAGGCTTTGACAGAGCCCAACAGCATTTCCGGTACGCCAAGTGCGCCTGACCAGCAAGGCGTTGACCGCTTTGGAAACCCGCAAAAAGGCGGATACCTCAACAACTTGTTCAAATAAGGAAGAGATCGTATGGCGATCGAATTACCCGGTCGGCGCGAGGACATTGCGCCCGACACGACCTCCTATGAGCGCATCAATGACAATCCTGCACCGGCACCAAAGCCGGTGCCAGTGAAGGCCGAGCCTATTCCAGAGGCTGCGCCTGTAGAGGATCTTGCACAGGTCATTTCTCCGGAACGTGATTATGAGGCAGAGTTCATCGCCGCAGAGGAAGAGGAGAGTGGTGCGCGTTCTAAAGTTGGAACGGATACCAATGCGTTTTCATTCAATGCACCGACGGCCTTGGACTTCGGCAACCCAGACCTCAACAAGGTCATGCAGGATGCTGACGAGACACGTGCAAAAGATCAGTCGCAAGCCGACAAGCTGAAGCTGGATGCAGAGCGCCGCGGGCAGCTCGACAGCGCAATGAAGGTCGCTCAGGAAAAGCAGTACGATTTCGATCCCACCAACATCGAGGGCTACGACGCCTGGACGGATCAGCCCAACAAAGAAGTGCCCTTGTCCGATATTGCAACGGGGACGGGAGAACTGGTTAAAGCCGTTCCCATCGGCGGCATTGAAACGACAGGCACCTCGATCGTCGGTATGGCCGCCTATCAGGCCGCCAAGCAGCGCGGCAAAAAGGAAGCCTTGAAGTACATCGAGGAATTGAAGCGCGTTCCGGAGATGACCAAGACGGAGCTGCTCGAGTTCAGAAAAAGGGTCATCAAGGAAAACAAGGACAACAATGTCCTCAGTCTTGCCGTTGAATCTGCCATCTCTGACATCTTGAATCCGGCCACCTCCGGCATCGGCTACACGGGCGGCTACAAGGATGTCGAGGACTATCTCAACCAAACCCTGAACGTGGATGAGATCCCGATCCAGGAGCGCTATTTCTACAAGATCGGCACAGGCATCAACGAGTGGGCGGCGGGGCTTGAGAAATCCGGGTTCTTCAAGCCTGCCGAGGGTTGGGAAAACTCCATCCCGCGCCAGCTCGGCAAAGGTATCGGCTCGTCTGGATCTGGCCTTTTGCTGTCCTGGATCGGCGGTCCGGTTGCGGCTGGGTTATTTTTCACGGCTGCCGGGTCTGGCGAGGCTATCCAGCGCGCCGTCGAGTTCGACAAGGCCGAGCGCGCGGCCGGCCGCGCCGGCCTGACGCAGGACCAGATCGCCACCGCTGGCATCTGGGGATCTGCTCCTGGCGTAACGGATGTCGCCCCGATCGAGGTCTTGCTGGGCCGTATCGCCGTCAAGGTTCCACAGTCCCTGCGCAAGCCTCTAGCAATCGTGATCGGCAAGATCGGTGGCAAGGCGTTCTTCGATATCCTGGGCCGCGTTTCTGTGCAGGCCGGCATCGAGGGCAGTCAGGAAATGCTGCAGGATACCCTGCAGGATCTCATCGAGAAGCACGTCTACAACCCGGAAAAGCAGGTCGGCGAAACGATCGTCCAGAGCGGCGGCATCGGCGCTGGAACCGGCGGCATTATGCAGCTCGGCAAGGAGGTTCTTGTCGGTGCAGCGCGGGCCTACGGTAAACGCAAGGGCGGAACGACAACCCCGACGACCCCTGAAGCAGGGGCCACCCCTGAAGCGGAGATCACCCCTGCGGGCGAGGGAGTGGATCCAGATCTCGAGACGATCAACCGGGACATGGAAGCTGCGCGCGAGCGGGCCAAGGCCATGGTGCCAACGCCTGAAGAGGCGCAGTCCGCTGTCCAAGCGCAAGAGCAGCTCGATGCCCAGATCGAGAAAAACAAGGTCATCACAAGGCCAACGGAAGCAATCGAGGCGGCCCAGAAGCGCGCCGAGGCAGCAGCACCAGAGACGCAGGTCGCCCAGGCCGAAACCGGCACGGCGACAGATGTCACGGCCGCGCCCCAGAATACGCCCGAGCAGCGCTACATCAACCGCATGCGGTTTGATGGCAGCACGAAAAGCGACGAGGAGCTCGCGGCCCAATATCGGCAAAAGGTCGCTGCCCGCCAAGCTCCGGCCGCACCCGCCGAGCCCGCGCCCCCACCGCCGGCAACCCGCGAGACGGCCATGGCGGCCGTGCAGGAGAGCTCGAGCGTGCGCAAGGAGTTCTCCGGCTATCTGAAGGAGGCCGAGAAGACCGGCGATTTCTCGCTGGCAGATGTGTCCATAGAAACCGGCCAGACCGCCGAGGATGGCACGCCCCAGACCGTGACCGCCAAAGAGGCCTTGAGCGCTGTCGACAAGCGGATCCGCGGCGTCGAGGCCGTGATGCGCGGCACGACCACGGACGTGAATGCAGGCATCTCCAAGGCCGGCAACCGTGTTGTCGCTGAAGATACCGCCGAGATCATCAGGCTGACCAATGAGTTCAAGAAGGCCGGCATGGCGCCGGAGAGCGCCGCGGCGCAGGCCGTCATTACCGTACACCAGCGCTTGAGCCAGGAGCGCGACGGCATCATCGAGCAGGCCCGTGCCCAGATCCCGGCCCTGGATGATGCACTTGCCGAGCGCGAGGTCGAGAACATCGTCGCCGATGTCGCGGCCAGCGTATCGCCCGAGGAGCTCGCCTCCGACATAGCAGTCGCTGAAACCCAGGTCGAAGAAGCTGCCATCGATGTCGCCCGCTCCAAGTTCGCCCAGGTTCTGGAATCGACCATCACGCGCGGCAAATGGGCAGAGGCCGTCGGTGCTACGCCTGAGATCCTAGATCAGCTGATCAACGAGGCGATCGCCGATGGGCGCCTCGAGATGTACCGCGGCCTGCCGCGGCGCACGGGCAAGCGCGGCGTCACCAAGGGCCGTATGGGGCCGACGGTGCCCCAGGCGCGGACGACTGGAGATCCCATAATCGGGCTCAAGATCTTGAGGCTGCCGACCGCAGAGATGCGCCAGCATGCCCGCGCTCTATATGGAGCAGGCACGGATTCCTTGCGGTTCGTGGCGGCGCTCAAGGCTCTGAGCGATGCCGTCATGGGCAAGACCAAGACCCTCAACAAGGCCCAGCTCAAAGCCATCGCCGAGGTTTATGCGGGGCGCCCGTTCAAGAGCCGCATCAACACCCGCGAAAAGATCCTGAAGGCGCTCTGGACCGTCCACAACAAGCGCGTCGAGGACGTGCGCGCAGCACTCGCCAACGGCCAGGATCCCGAGCTCGTTGAGTCCAACCTCATCCCGCGCGAGGACGTTCTGCCCGTGCTTCAGGAAATGTTCAATCAGCTGGGCCTGACAGAGAGCGAACTCAAACTTGGATTCATCGAGAGCATTGTCCTGAACGGGGAAGAGTATCAGGGCCTGTTCGACAATAAAGGCATTTTGGCGCCGGGTGTGCGCGCCTTAATTGCCTTGTCCCTGTCCAACAGTCCCGACGGCATCATGCGCACGCTGAACCACGAAAGCATCCATGCTCTGCGCTATCTCAAGGTGATCAATGACAAGGCGTGGGCCGTCCTGGAAGGTCTGGCGCGGCGCAAGCCCAGCAAGAAAGAGGCGCTACGCCTTATCACCCGCATGCTAGAGGACGGCCTCTATCCCAGTTCAGTGGATGTCGGTGCGCTGAAGGCCAATGCCGGCAAGGTCACCTACCGGGAAATCTACGCCATCGACGCGCGCTATGAGTTCGATGTCGCCAAGGTCATGAAAGACAATGGCCTGACCCAAGAGCAGGCGATCGCCTGGATCGAGCAGAGCCGGATCGAGGAGGTCGTCGCCAACGTCTCCGAGGACTGGGCCGACGGTCGCGAGTACGGCACCCGCGTCGACCGCATCATGCGTGCCATCGAGGACTTCTTTGAGCGGGTCAAGAATGCTTTTGCTGGGCGCGGCTTCACCAACGTCAACCAGATCTTCGACAGCGCGTTCTCCGGCCGGCTGACGCGCGAATGGCGCCAGACCACCATGGCCGAGGCGCTGAACGTGACCGAAAGCATTGCGGAGGATCAGCGGCCCGCCCTCTCCGAGGTCGTCCAGAAGATCTCTGATGCTGTTTCAGAGGGCATCAATTCCGATATCGTTGACGCCAACATCGCCATCATTCAGCAGGAAATCGACAATGGCGCGGATCTGGTGACTGCGTTCCGCAACCTGATCACGGCCATCCAGGATGACCCGCAGGCCGTTGCGCGCATCGAGCACGCCATGGCCTTGAGCAATGAGATCCTGACCCAAGGCCCGAAAGCATCGGTCGGACGGCGCACGCTCTCTCTTCCGGGTGCAAAGGATATCGCCGAGCGCCGCATCAAGGAACAGCTTGGCCAGATGCGCCGGTCTGATGCGCGCCACATCTTCCGGCCCAAGGCGCAGCTCGATTGGAGCGAGCTCCCGGATGTGGAGTTCTTTGCCAACGTCGATCATATCGCCGCCAAGCGCGCGGCAGCTTCAGAGAAGGGCACGCCACCGCTCAACACCCCGGAGCTCGTCAGTGACTTCGTCCAGGACGTGCTCGACAACGGCGCCTATTCGTATCTCTACGAGCCCGAAAATGGAGCGATGTCTCTCAACATCGTCAAGAACGGGCGCAAGTTCGATAAGGTTCTGGCGATTTCTCTGAACCCCGTCGACAATCGCATGCAGGTGCGCACAGGGTTCTATCAGGCCAATCGGCGCACGACGCGCACGATGCTAAAGGCCTATAATGATTATGGAAATTCTGCTGTGAAGTGGAAGCCGACCCTCGGTGCAACGGCTGAAATCCAGCAACGCATCGTGCTGGCACCTCCAGAGCAGCGTGGGTCGGCTTTTGATAGCTTTAGAGACGAGATCCGAGTCGCGCAAGCAGAAATTCTTGGCCGCGCCGCCGCCACCGCCAAGGCCTCAAAAGGCAAGCGCGGCGATGTCCTCGGCTTCAAGTCCCGCGTGCGCGAGCTCGCCGCCGGCATGAGCAAGAAGGGCACGGTCGACTCGATCGAGGCATATTTCCAGAACAAGGGCGCGACGACGGCCGAGATGCGGGCGCTGGGCCTGCAGCAGTTGTTTGCGCGCAAGCGTGCCGAGCAGGCGACCTCCGGCTCCAATCGGCCGATGACCGTGACCCAGGAAGAAGTCCAGCAGACCATAGATCTCAACACGCCCAACGTGATGCTGCAAGAAAAGGTTTATCTGGGCGGCGAGGAACTGACCAATCTTGCCATCGATGTCTACGTCGAGAGCATGAAGTCTGAATACTCGATCGAGGAGAATGATGCCGGCGAGTGGGAGATCTTCCTCTACGGTGATTGGATCGGAGAGTCAGAGCCGACCCAGGCAGATGCAGAGGCCTTCCTGGACAACATGCTCGAGCAGGACGCTAGACGCATGACCGATCAGGAGCTCTACGCGCAGGTTGGGTTCATAGGGTCAGACCGAGAGGATGTGGCGGGCGAGGCCAACTATCCAGGCTACACGCTTGCCGGACAGCACAACATTACCGATCCGACCTACCGTGAGTACGCACTCTATGTGCCTGAATCCGATGAAGGCGTCACGGTTGATACCTTCTGGACAGAATCCCACTTCGGCCCTGGCAACACCATCGGCCACCTGATGACCACGGTCGCCAAGATGCGGCCGGTCGATGCCACGCATGGGATCTCAAGTATAGAAAGCCGCATGCTGGATGCTGTTGATCCATCGCGCCGCGTGCAATTCGATGAGGCGACCATCAGCTCGGGCGCCAAGCTGCCCAAGAACATGACGGTGATCTACGTCAATCCCCAGGCGGTCGCCGACAATATGGGCTACACGCAGTATTTCCCGCGCACCCAGGCCGAGCTCGAGCAGGATGCCGCAGATCCTGCCTCGCCCCAGCACGAGCCGGCAAAGCAGATGCTCGAGCGCCAAGCCCGCCTGCGCGATTTCATGCAGGAAAAGCTCCTCTCACTCCCTGAACTCGGGTTCACGGATTCCGGGACGGTCGAGTTTACGAATGGCCGCAACCGCTTCCAGGTGGCCCGTGAGGCCGGCCAGTATGCCATTCCCGTCGCAGTGAAGACTTCGGAAGTCCAGAAGTTTGCCGAGGCTGGCATATCAACCCGCCCCATGACGGTCATCACGCCCAGGACAATGGCTCCAGGCGCCCTCGATGTAGCCGTCAAGGCCGGCACCCTCACTGAAAAAGAAGCCGGACAATATGCCTATTACCGCGGCTGGAAGACAAGTCCGTGGTTGCGTTACTACGATCCGCGCATGCTCTACTTGGACCAGATCCAGTCGGACCTGCAGCAGGCCTATCGCGATGCGGTGCGCAACAATGCTGCCCAGCGCCTGTTCGGCGTGCCGTTCAAGAAGCTGGAGCGAGAAGAGCAGAAGATCGCCGTCTCCCAGGACATCGCCGAGCAGCGCCGCAACGGCATCCCGGAGGGGGGCTATGACGCAGACAAGGTGATCCGCCTCGATCTTGAGATCTCAGCCTTGAACGAAAAAATCAAGGCCGCCTACCCTGACGGTGTTCTGGAACTCAATCGGGCCTTGCTTCTGGCCGGCAAGCGGGCCGGCGCCTATCTGGAGCTCGGCGATGAAAGCCTCGAGACGCTGGCGGACCGCTACGAGAAAGTGGCGGCCGAGGCCAAGGTCAAGATGGAGGCCGGGGATTATTCGGCCAATCTTGAGTACAACGACGCCATGCGCCGGGTACGCAAGTATCGCCATGCCATCGAGGCTGGAAAGATCTACGACGAAAACCCGCAGCTGCGGCGCGATTATGAGCTCTGGAAGCTCAAGGATGAGGAGCGCAGGATTGCCTATCAGTCTGCGCCCTACAACCCGCTGACAGGCGATACGGACACAACCGTCCAGATCCTGGTGACGCGGGCGCTGATGATCGCCAAGGATCGCGGCTTGAGCCGCATCGCCATCCCAGATGGCAATACCGTTCTGTCCTACAATCCTGGCGATGAAGACGGCATGGAAGGCTTCTACGACACCATCGTTCCCAAGGTGATGCGCAAGGTGTTGAACCGCCTGGACAAGGAAACACCGCCGCCACAGACCGTCGAGGCGCTGCGCTTTTATGGCGAGAACGACGCACCTGGGAAAGTGCGGGTCTATGAGATCACCGACGCCGCGCTGGCCAAGATCGAGGAGGAGGGGGCCGCCGGCTTCATGTTCTCCAAGGGCCGCAAGCCTGGGCCTGACACTCCAGGGTTTGGGGTGGCCTCAGAAAACCGGCATGGGTTCGTGCGCGATCTGCGCGTCAAGATCCCCAAGGCCGGAACGACGCTTCCCGACAAGCCGCTCTTCACCATCAAGACCAACAATGCCAACGCCCAGCGCCAGCTCGAGTCGCTCAACGAGATCGCCAAGCTGTTTCCGGATCCGCTCGAGAGCACGGAATCCTGGTCGCGGATGATGTCCTATGCGCTGGCCGACACCGACGTGCCGATCCCGCCCTACAACATCATCGACGGGCTGGCGAGCGGGGAAACCCGCGACATGCTGGCCAGCCTCACCCGCGGCCAGCTGGCCGACGCAGACCACGGCTTCCAGAACGCAGCTGAGTTCTACGAGCTCTACACCACGGGTCAGATGGGCGTCGATGATACCGGCCGCATTCTGATGTGGTCGTTCCTCTCGCGCGGCGTCTCGCCCTATACCCAGGAATCCATGTTCATCGATGCCTTCTCCGGCATCGACAAGTGGATCAAACTGGCGGCCAAGGGCAAGTTCACCAAGGCCGTTGCGGGTGGGGCTTATGCCCAATGGGCAGAAACCGTTTCGCCGAAGGGCTCTGGAAAGCCTGGGTCTGGAACCCAGCACAACCTCAATGCGTTCGGTGAAAACTTCCTCGTCACCATGTCGCAGCCGATCGAGAAGGGCGGCGTGACGCGGCTTCAGTATTTCCATGACATGCTGGCCAACAAGAAGATGACCGGTCAGCAGATCCGGCGCGAGTTCTTGAAGTTCGGAGAGGGCGCTGGCATCGACAACAAGGTGATCTCGTTCACGCTTCTTGTGACCGGACGTACCGATGTCCTGGTGCTCGATCGCGTGCAGATGCGCCATCTGTTCGATGATGGACGCTTTGCCGACCGCAACCTCTATGACGGCATCAAGGTGCCCAAGATCATCAATGGCAAGGAGCAGAGCGTCGTCGTGACGGGGACGCCGCTGGCCAACCTGACCTATGGCGCACGCGGTCTTGCCGTCTACGAGGCGATCGAGCGCTCGCTGCTTCTGAGAATCAAGGATCTCTACAAATCCTTGAAGCGCATGAAGGATGCTTCTCTGGGACGATTCCACTGGGAAACCTGGGTCGCCTATTCCGGACAGGAGGCGAGCCATGCTACATTGGACTCCATCCTGCGCCGCGCCCAGGGCGAGAAAAAGCCATTGAGTGGTGTGACGGCCAAGGAAGGTGAATACGGACGGTATGCCTACGGCGCCCGCTACGGGCGCGACGAGCGCAATCTTCCCGCTTTCTGGTACGACACGTCTGACGGTGTGACGCACAAGTTTACGATCCAATCCTTCAGGGAGTTCCTCGATGCCATCAGAAACACCAAAGAAAAAGTCCGCCCGAAAAAGTTCAACGTCGACAAAGACGAAGCCGGCAACGACCGCCGCGCCCCGTGGTTCGAAGACCCGCGCGTCGACCGCGAAAAACTCGACAGCCTCGTCCGGCGCTACGGAAAGCCTGAAGGCGAGAAAAGAGCGCCTGTTCGGAAACCTGATCAAGATGCGGTTCCCGATGGCCCACGACTGAGCGCAGCGAGCCTGAAGGTCAAGGCCTCGATGGGCCGACGCGACATCACAGACGCCATGAAACCCGAGCCGCCCAGTCTGGACGATCTCGGGTTTTCTTCGCCGACTCTCGAGGCGGCCAAGCGTATGAAGCAGAAGAAGGGACCGCTCGATCAGATGAAGGCGGTCCTTTTGAATGCTGGCGCCAGCCCAGCGGAAATGGAGGCCGTTGGCCTCGACAAAGTGTTTGCAGAATCCAAGACGCCATCGGATTCGTTCTGGTCGAGCATTCATGGATTTGATGCAACCATATCTGATCCTGACTTTGCGCGCGCCATCGATGACTGGGTCGGTGGTCCCTATGACGCGATCGAAAAGGGAATCGATGGCGGCATCATGATCCCCAGCACGCTCGAGAACATGAGCGCGATCGTGCGTTCCTCAGAGGGCCGCGATGTGCGCAATGCGCTTTACGAGGACTACGGTGAGCACATCGTTGTCTACCGCGGCGAGCGCGAGGGCGGTACGCAGTCGACCGGCCGGCGCAACATCATCAATTCCTACACCACCGACAAGAACGTCGCGATCGATTTCACGGGTGCGCCGAAGGAACGCAAGATCATTCCTGAAGCTGATATCGCTCGGGCAGAGCAGGAGCTCGAGAAGACAGGTCAAACAACGCTGGCCGGCTACACGTTCCGCAAGGAGCGTGAGCAGATCGCCGATACCATGGTCGAGTACATCGGCCTTTATTATGCCGGACGCGAAGACTCAGAAGGCATGATCACCGATACGGATGGTCCGCGCGCACAGGCCGAGGACATGAATGCCCAGGCGCGCGAGAACAACGCCAAGCGCGAGCGTGCCTTGAAGGGCCTGCGCGAGGTGCGGATCCCGGTGGCGTCCGTAATCTGGGCGACGGATCGCTTCAACCAGAAAGAGATCATTGCTTATGCTGGCGACGAGCTGCCGGCGCGCAAGAAGATCACGCGCGATGAGATCATCGCCTACATGAATGAAAACCGCATCATCCTGCGGGAGTCCGTCTATCGTTATCCCAAGAAAACGATTTGGATCGATGACAAGGAATATACGCCGGAAGAGTTCATCGATGCGGTCTGGCCGACCGAGCCGACGCCGGAGAACTACCAGGGCGAGATGAGCCCCAAAGTCCTCAAGCAGATTCTCGATCGTGCGCGCAAGCAGGGCCGCGCCGAAATGGACACGGTCACGCGAACCCTGGTCGAGGCAGCACGCAAAGAGATGGGCCTCACGACACACGAGGAGATGTCGCGTGTGATCCGCGATGTCGACAAGGCCAAGCCGGTCAAGTTCCCAGGCTTCAGCCTCGATCCTTCCAACGAAACCTACACAGAAGACATCATCTTCATGCCGCCGGATGTTCCCTACCGCAGGGGGACGCCTGGAGCTGAAGTCGCTGTCGAGCCGATGCGCAGCCATTTTAACGAGAGGAACGTCGTCGGCCACACGATGTCATCGTTCGTCAAGTTCAAGAACAAGCTGACCCTGCTGCTTGACCAGATCCAATCGGACTGGGGCCAGAAGCTGCGCGAAGGTGGCGTGCGCGATGTGGCAAAAATCGAGGAGCTGAACAGGCGGTCCAATGAACTCTATGCCTATATGAAGGCCAAGCAGCAGCCGTTCGATGACATGCTGACGCGCATTAAAAGGGAAGATGAAAATCTAGGGCATGTAGAAGACTTTCTCAAGACGACATTATCTTCAGCAATAGATCATCCTGACAGATGGACACAGTCTGATGAGAATAGGGTTTACAGGTACTTCCCAAATATAACTGCTGACGACATCGCTTTTGCCAAAGAGATGTTCCAGGTCATTCGGGACATGAACCTTGTTGAGCATGAGCTCCGCGTCGAAGAAAGCGCGGCGATCGGCCATCCGCTCGTCAACACCACAGACCGCTGGCTCAACCTGACGCTCAACCGGTCCTTGATGCGTGCTGTCGCTGAAAACGCAGACTACATCGCCATCCCGCACGGCACGACCGTGTTGAGCTACAACCCGGAAGGCATGGAAGGCCCAGGCGGCATGCGTGCCTTCTACGGCTCGACGCTGGTGCGTGATGAGGTGAAAGTCAAGGAAATTAAAGACGACATAAAGCACTGGGATGCCGTGGCCAAGAAGGCCTACGACGATATGCTCGCAATCCAAGAGCGCCACAAGGATTTAACATACAAAGTCAAGCCTGAAGAGACAAGGGATCTTCGGCAACTACGTCTAACCAGAGATGATGCCGAGTATACATCGGCACAGCTTGCCCGCGATCTGCGTCAGCTCCAGAAATGGCCGACTGAAATTCAAGAAGGCATCGTGCCCAAGAACCTGCGCAAGATCTTGGAAAAGATCGACAAGGAAGCCGCCAAACCGATCAAGGCAGAGGCCGTCGAGACGCCCAATGGCATGAACGATCGCGGCAATCTCGACATCTCAGATGGCGGCAAGGATTTCGGGTTCACGATCTACCGCCTGACAGATGATGTGAAGAAGCATTTCCTCGAGAAGGGCGCGTCCATGTTCTCGATGGGCCGCCGCGATCGCTCCGCACCACGGCTCGATGCCGCAACAAAGGCGCGGGCCGAGGCGCTGGGCTTCGATGTCTCCCAGGTCTGGTACCATGGAACGCCGGATGCCCGCGGCATCTGGGCCGACGGGTTCAAGACCAAGACCGAGCAGTACGGCAACGTTGATGCAAGCCGTGTGTTCTTCTTCTCCGACCGCAAGACAGCCGGCACCTATGCCGATGATCGCCGCGCTTTTGATTACCAGAACGCAGAACCGCAAACCATCCCGGTCTACCTGAAGCCCGGAAAGCAGAAGGTGATCGATTGGGGCGGCAAGCAATTCCGTGGCCGCGACAAGGACGGCAACGGGTTTGCCATGCGTGATCACATCGATCAGGCCCGTGCTGAAGGCTACGACAGCGTCCTGATCCGTAATGTGCGCGATACCTACGATGCCAAGGGCACGCCATCGACCGTCGTTGCTCTCTTCAACCCGAGTGCAATCCGCTCCGTCAATGCATCCTTCGATCCTGATCAGGCCGCCTCGACGCAGCTGAAGGCCTCCAAGGGGCGCTTTGACGAGCAGGCCCGTGCGGCTGGGTTCGATACGACCCGCGTGCTCTATATGCCGCCCTCCGGTGCGCCGCCCCTTGCCGACGATAAGGTCTTCATGAGCAGCATCGACAAGGTCGGATCCGTGCCTGTCTATGTGCGCGGCACGTTGATCACGGAAGAGGAGTATCTCAAGCGCTTCAAGGACATTGCCGGTGAAGAAGATCCAGGCATGCTCGACCGCGCCACGCGCTTGTCGAAGCTGCGTGAGACAACGCGCGAATTTAGGGAGCGCGGCGTTGCCGGCATCCAGCGTGTGCTCCGCAGCAATGACGACAGAAAGATCCTTCTGACCCGCAGCCTGATGATGTTCTCCGACAAGGACATCTGGCCGATCAACCAGGATCCGCAGGCCGACATAAAATTCTCAAAGGGTCCAAGGCGCGCCTATCATTGGACTCCATTCCCAGGACAAATTTCTACGTTCAACCCATTCTCTCATTTCGGGACTGCGCAGGCCGCCTATGAGAGGTTCTTAAGACCTTCAGGCACTTTTAGCGTTAAGGATCTTGAGGAACAGAGGATGCGTCCTGGAAGTGTCGCTTCAGGCGGAACGATACCCGTTGATCTTAACATGAAGAATCCTCTTCGCATTGAAGACACAGGCACTCACAATCCTGCAAGTGTTGCTTACGATATTTCTGTAGGCCTCATGCTTAAGCATGATGATGCTCCAAAGCCAAAAGATCTTGTCGAAGAAACATTGCAAATTTATTTCGACAACATGACAGACAAGCAAGTTCTGCAGCTTGCCGACAAAACTGAAAACATTTGGTATCTTGAGGAGTTTGATGTTGCTCCAGAAGATGGCCCTGACTGGCTGCGTAAATTCATGATGGAGGACATCATTAGAGGTATAGAAGAATCCGTCGAAGAGGGAGATTCACGCAGAGAAGCCGGAAGTGTATCCTATAATCATCTATTCAATATTGTGCCCCCTGACAATGCAACTTGGGAACATCTTTCTAAAGTCCTCAATGACTACGGTCATGATGGGCTTGTCTACAGGAACATTGCGGAGGATGAGGGGAAAGATAGCTACATAGCAACGCAGCGCGGTACCGTTACAAATGCCCTGACTGGAGAGGTCATGTTCTCTAGGGGGCGCGAGGCGCCTGCCCAGCTCAACTCGGCCATCTCCAAGCTGAAGAAGGCGCTCGGCATAGAAACCTCCCAGACCCTGATGGGGGCCACCGTCAAGGTCGGCGACCGCAAAATGCGCATGCGCGTTAAGCGCAATAAGATGTGGCAGTTCCGTCGCGATACCGGAGGCCTTGGCATTCGCCAGTCGCGCGACATCAAGGCGATCGCCCGCGCCGGCAGCTACGCCCTGCGCAACATGATCGGAGCTCCGCTCGATGATATCCTGAAGGACCACCGCAGCGAGCTCGTCCCGCCTGGAGTGCTTCTGACCGAGGAGGTGGCCCTGGAAAGGGGCTTTGAAACCTTCTTCGAACGCTATGTGATGGACAGAGAGGGGGCCAAGAAGATGGCCCCCAATTTCTTTGAGGCGTTCGAGGACACGATCGACGCTCATTCACCGACCATGCTCAAGGGCATCGATGCCGCGTCCCAGGAATATGATGCCTGGACCAAGCGGGCCACGGTTGATGAACTGGCCTCAGACCTGGTTTCTGGATACGGCAAGAACGATTGGAAGACGATATCCGGAGAAGGAAAGAATTTCGCAGAAATAACGAATGGGCGCATGGCGGCAGCCTACAAGGGGACCGTCGACAAGAACTCTCCCATAAAGAAGGTCATCCAGCGCCTGCTCGGCGTTGCAGACCAGAACAATGTGCGCGATGAAAAAGGCCGCAGGATCTCGCTCAAGGTATCGGAGAACGCCCACAAGCTCGCAGCCATGTTCCGTGGCGCGCATGCGGCCGGCTACACCTACCTGACAGAAGGGATCCCCTCGTATCAAGGCGGAGCCATCAAGCATGCTCCGCTAACCAAGGCACTCAATGTCCTGTTCGGTGGCAACAAGTGGAACGAGGGTACGTTCAAAGCCTTCGGACAGTACCTCGTCGCCCGTCGGGCCATCGCCGAATACGACAGGCTTGAGGAAAAAGAAAAGAAGATCGCCGCGATCGAAAAGCAGCTCGCGCAGGATAGTCAGACCCTGTCGCAGCTGCGCACGGCGCAATCTGCAGAGACGCAGCGCCTCGAGGAGCGATCGACGCAGCTTGTCAGGGTGGAGGCCCAGCTGCGCCTGCGTCGGTCCGACCTCAACGCGGCGCGCAAGGAAGATACGCGCCTTCAGAACCGCGTCGATGAGCTGCGCTTCCAGCTCGCCGAGGCGCTGGCAGCCATCGATGACGGCTCTGATCTGGCCAAGAAGGTGCGCGACCGTACCCGCGATCAGCTGGTCACCGTGGAGCGCGATGCGCTGCGCGCCAAGCGCCGCGTCGAGGCCCTCGAGCCCCAGGTCGATAGCCTCGAGACGGATGCAGCGTTCCTGCGATCGGAAAGCGCCCAGCTGCAGCAGCTGACCGAAGGGCGCCAAGCGCTCCTCGATACATTTGCTGGAACCGTAGAAAGGCTGAAGACGCTCAAGGCCAACACTGAAAAGGCCGGCGCGTCCAAGCCTCCGACGCTCGAGGGGCGCGATGTGCATCAACGCTACATCGACAAGATCCACGCGGATCCAAGGTTCGCGCGCGCCCAGGAAGCCGCTGAGATCGTCTATGAGTTTACCCGCGGACTGCTCACCTTGCGCTATGAGGCAGGCCTGATACCGGCTGACCAGTATGCCGAGCTCCTCAAGCGTGCGGATTACTATGTCCCGTTCATGCGCGATATGTCGGATGACCCGAGTTCCGGAAGCCACTTCAGCGCATCTGGATCGAGCCGCACATGGACTCCTTTCAAGCAGTTCCAGGGCTCAGATCGCGCCATCCGCAACCCGCTCGAGGTGCTATCGGAGCAGGCCTACACGACGGCCCAGCACATTGCCATCAACGATATCGTCAAGACGCTGGCCAATCTGGCCGAGCGTGTCGGTCCGGGTGGGGCAAGGATTGTCGAGGTTCTCGAGCGCCGCACAGAGCACCCGGAAGCGTTTGAGCGCGTCATAGAGATCGCCCAGGACTTCGGCATGGATCTTTCAGATGCCATGCTCATTGCCCAGCAGATGGAGGTCGATTTCGAGAGCCTCGACCTCGAGGTTCTGTGGTCGCCGCAGACCAAAGGCCCAGGCGCGGCGCCGACGCTGCCGTTGTGGAAGGACGGCAAGCGCGTGTTCGTTTCCGTCAATGATCCAGAGTTCGGCCAGGACGTTGTCAATGCGCTCAAGGGCCTTGGCAAAGAGCAGATGGGGATCATCGCGGAGACGTTCGGATACCCCGCACGCGCACTCCAGATCGGCGTGACGACCCATCCAACCTTCATGCCGCGCAACCTGTTCCGCGACATCATCGATGCGTCGGTCAAGGCCGGCGCCATTCCGGTCCTGGCGCAGATTGAAGGTGCCTTCCTGATGGCCAACAAGAAGCTGCGCAGCGATCTTCCGGAAGACTTCATGCGCAAGTATCTGGCAGCAGGCGGCATCACGGGCGGCCGCAACGTCGCCGCGCAAACCATGAAGGAACAGCAAAGGGATGTCCTCAAGCTGGATCCGAAGTTCGTCTCCAAGACATCTGTTGCCATAGGCGCCGTCTCCGGCGCTGTGGTCGGCACAATTTTGGCCGGCCCGATCGGCACGCTGGTTGGTGGCGCTCTGGTCGGATGGGGCACACGCGGCGGCCAGATCGTCAAGCTGGTTGAGTCGGTCGAAACCATGACCCGCATGGGTGTGGCAGCACACGCCTACCGTGAAGCCATCGCCAACAACCCGGAGCTCACAGAGCAGGAGGCCATCCTCGAGGCGGCCTTCATCGCGCGTGATGTCTTCGACTGGAACCGGCGCGGATCCGGCATGCTCGAGGTGGTCCGCATGATCACCTTCTTGAACGCCCAGATCCAGGGCCTTGATAAGTCAGTGCGTGTCATGGTCGGCGAGGGCGAGCGTGGCAACGTCATCTTCAAGGCCAAGAAATCGTCAGCCACTGTTGGAACGGGTGCCGCGGTCGGCGCTGCGGCCGGCGGCCTCATCGCAGGCCCGATCGGCGGTGCGGCCGGTGCCTATGCCGGCATGCTGGTGGCGCGCCATCTCAACATCGTCATGAAGAACGAGCAGGGCCTCGACCTATCGCGCAACGAGGAGCGCGATCTGGCCAATGCCTACAAGACCTGGATGCGTGTGGCGCTCTACACGCTGACGCTGATGGGCCTTTATGCGCTGGCCGCTGACGATGATGATTACGATGATCTCAACGACCGCACCAAGTTCACCCATTCGTGGCTTCCGGGCTGGCTTGGAACCGATATCCGCCTACCAAAGGCGTTCGAGTGGGCCGTTCCCGCCAACATGATCGAGATCCTCTATGAGGCCTACCAGGGCAAGGATCCGCGGTTTGCCAGTCGGCTCCTCGACAGCGTCTACGAAGTGATCGTTCCGCCGGCCATTCCGCAAGGCTACACCCTGGCCACGGGTGGCCTGACCGGCAAGGAGGTCCAGTCCGTTCTGGATGATCCGCGCGACATCATTCCGTTCTATGAGCAGGGAGAATCTCCAGAGACGCAATTCAACGCCTACACCTCATGGCTGTCTCGCGACATGGTCCAAGCCATGGCCCGTGCAGGCATCCCTGAGCGCATGCAGCCGAGCCCCTACATGATCGATTTCGCGCTGCGGACCGGCGGCTACTGGGGCAAGGATATGCAGCGCGCCTATGACTATACGCGCCAAGCCGTAACGGATACGCCGACAATGGAGCCGCGTGTTCCGGATTGGCCGGTGATTGGCGGCTTCACGGGAACCAGTGCGCGTCAGTCGGAGTCGGTCGATCAGTTCTACAGGCTGATGCGTCAGTCCGGTGGTTTGTTCACCTCGGCGGCCAGAAGCTACAAGGACTATTTCAAGGACCAAGGCAATCCAGAACGTGCGGAAGAGTATCTGCAGCGCCTGCCGCGTGACCGCAGAGCCTATGCCTTGCTCCAAATGCACGGAGAGCCAGAAGACAAGAACATGCATCCGCTCAATCGCATGACCTTAGTCAATCGTTCGATTGGCAGCGTTGCGCGCGATGTTGCTGCAAATCTTCTGACCCCAGGCAAGCGCCGCGGGCGTAACATGGCGGAAGAAAAGGGCTCGATCATCGAGATAGATCCAAAGACGAAAACCGCCGTCATTGATACGCTCGAAAAGCTGCGCCGTGCAGAGGCATGGAACACCATGATTGTCATGGAGCGCCCTGGATGGCAGGGCAAGTCTGAGCGTTCCACAAAGCTGATCCTCGACACATTGAAATCCGCGTCTCCGCAAGCCTACGAGGTTCTTATGGAGCGTTTCGATGAAGCCAAGGTCGAAGACTTTAAGGACGTGCGCGAAGGGTTCAAGGAGCTCGAGAACCGGTTCTTGGAGCGGAAATTCTAATCTCAGGAGACATTGATGAGCACACAAACCGACCGCCTCGGCGGCGCTAAGGGGAGTCTTGCCTACAAGGCGCCCGTCCGCGTGGCAACGACCGCCAACATAACGCTGTCTGGAACGCAAACCATAGACGGCATCGCCGTTGTTTCTGAGGATCGCGTGCTGGTCAAGAACCAGGACACCGGATCTGAAAACGGAATCTATCTTGCCAAGACGACAGGCTGGGTGCGCGCCAAGGATATGGACGGAAGCGGCGATGTCGTGCACGGCACACGTGTCGATGTCCAGTACGGTTCGGTCGGCGTCGGCACGTATGTCCTCTCGACGGCAGACCCGATTGTTATCGGCACATCGACCCTGACGTTCACCAAGCAGGCCTTCGTTACCGGCCCCGTCTCCTCGACTGCCAACAATGTAGCTGTCTACACGGATGCAACCGGCACTGGGATTTCGGATTCAGGCATTGGCATCACGACGCTCGTGACCACGTCTGACATCGGCAGCAGCACGGCCACCAATGGCGTCCAGGCCTACACCGCGGCGACGACGGATGTACTGACAGCTGCAGACCTCGGCGTATCGACGGCCGGAAACCCTGTGCAGAAGTACGTCGGATCCACCGCGACGATCCTGACTACGGCGTCGATTGGCGTGACGGCTCAAGGCTATGTCGGATCGACCAGCACGCTCCTGACCACCTCGAGGATCGGCGTGGATGTACAAGCCTATGATGCGGACATTCTGGCGGCCGACGTTGCGAGCACGCTCTCAGCCGGGTTTTCCGAAACGCCCTACAGCATCGGCACCTCGACGGAAACCATCACGGTCAATTCATCGCTCGGGAATGTGCAATACGTCACCAACAACGGTCAGGCCAATCCGGTGGCTCTTTCCACGCCGAGCCTCAGTGGCAGGTATATCGTTGAAGTTATAAATTCTGCAACGCCTGGAAACCTCACCTATGCAGGCTATGGAAACTACGTGACAGGCACGCCATCGACGGAAGCCAGCGCGGTCAATGTCGCGGTGATCTACGCGCTAAATTCTGTCGCCTTTCTGGATTGGAAATCGACGGTATGATCAACGAGCCCTTGTTGCGGGCCTTATGCCCGCGCCCCAGATCCGGGGCCAGCCGACAAAAAGCCTGGG
>Ga0070749_10000266_pt1 | contig 34341 bp, 31 predicted proteins | sample VirMetDEL_Nov_18_FD_75180 | JGI IMG/M metagenome (GOLD analysis project Ga0070749, IMG submission 75180) | Aqueous microbial communities from the Delaware River and Bay under freshwater to marine salinity gradient to study organic matter... | ecosystem: Environmental > Aquatic > Marine >...
CGGCGCCTCTGCAAGAAGTTGGAGGGACACCGCTGCGCAATTTCGTTGCCGTGTTCGCATTGTTTGCTGGTGTCTGTTGATTTCTGTTGATTTCTGTTGATTGCTGTTGCTGCTTTTTGCTGTTAGTTGATGTGATTGGGAGATGTTTCCAGTTTGGGGCGCAGCTTTGCCCCCAGGGCTGGGCGGGGACGGTGTGTCGCCTCGGGGTGTACTTGTCCACAGCCCTGTGGATAAGTCTCTGGTGTCCGGCTCGGTCCCGCTTGATCGGAACCCCGTAGGTGTCGAGCTGCCGCGCCTCTTTGGTGTGGGCGCGGGGTGGTGGCCGACCTGCGACGGGTGTTTCGCCGGGTGGCTTGACCGGCTTGGGCACCTCGGGGGGTGTCGTCTGTGTGTTCGACCCTGTGAGTCCCTGCCTGACCATGGGCAGGGCGCCGTCTCAGTTTGGCGGGTCTGCTTGTGCCGTGTTTGGGTTCCCCACTTGACTTTGAGAGTGGTTCTCGGTAGTGTCGGGGGGTGTTCTAGGCATGGCACTCACAGTAGACGCCCCGCCGAGGTTCTGTCAAGACCCTTCGGTGGGGCGTCACTGTGTGGTGAGCCATTCGGTGTGTGACGCCCGCAACGCGAGTTCGGCGGCTTCAAGGGCGGCGTCGGTGCGGGTGCCTGCGATGGTCACCATCTGTCCCCACTCGCGGCCCTGCGTGTCCCGCCAGAACGCGGCCAGGTCGATGAGCGGCCCGTCAGGGTCGTCTATCCGCAGGTGTTCCCCGCCGACAGTGTCGATCCGGTACGGGCGGGACTGTTCAAACCACAACTGACCCATGACTGCTCTACTTCAGCTCCATGAACCCGCCGCGGGTGGCGGTGAGTTCCTGTCCGCAGTCCCAGCAGACTTGGCGGCGGTTGACGAGGTCGGCGCCCCACCATCGCCATCCGGCTCTCCGGTCACAGCCGGAGGTGAAACATTGGTCGTCTGTGTCGGCGGCTGCCGGTGGCGGTGGTGGCAGTATCCGTATCTGGTAGGTGCGGTGCCGTGCCAGTGTGTGTCGGAGGATGCTGTGGATCAGGATGAGCCCGACCCATATGGTGACGGCTGCGAGTCCGAGATGCACCAGGTCAGTCATCGTCGCCTCCTATGGCAGCATCCACGATCAGCCTTGCCAACCGAAGCCAGTCATCATCGGTCATCGGGTCGGGATGCTGTGCCCACTCAACGTCTGGTCCAAAGATTCGCTTCGCTGTTTCCGCTGCTGCCCCGTAGTCACGTTCCTCAGGCACCACCATCGTCGGCCTCTTTGCCTCATCGCAGAACACCGTGACGGCAGGGAAGCCGTAGCGGTCTACGTCAACCACCCAATGGGGAATGTGGAACCCGTGTTCGCATAGCTCCACCGGCACCACCATGAAAGGGTCCGGCCCGTCGACCATGATGGCCTCGGGGTTGTCCTCCCACGACCAGTTCTCCGGCGTCGGGATATTGAGTCGTCGGTACAAGGTCGGTCGGTCACTCATCGTCGCCTCTGCGTGCGAGAAGGAACAGCCGCTCGAGCAGGTGAACCTCACACAGCGACATCCCGTCGAAGATGAACTCGGCGTCCCGGTTCACCGCGGCGGGACCGAACTGGACGGGGTAGCCACCGACCTGTTCCGTGGAACGGCGCCGGACACAATCGACGCATCTCATAGGGTCACCGTGCAACATGTCATGGGTGGAAGATACCGTGATATGCTGACCCGGTCAAGAGGGAGCCCCCGATGGCTGCGGGTATCCGCATCGAACCACAACCAGATCGGCATGTCCCCGACAACGCCCTGATCGTTGTCACCGACAAGGCCCGCCCGGTCCCGCCACTCCGCGACGGGCAACCCGACGAGCGGGTACCGCGACCTGTCTGCCACCACTGTGGCACCCCGCATCCGTGGAAGACGTACCACATCCAGCTCACCGACGGCGCAGCGATCGTGTCCACCACGATCTGGGACAAACTCCAGACCCTCATCGACAATGGGGGGTTCAGGAAAGTGAATGTGGTAGAAAGGCCACCAGACCAGCACCTGGAAGTGAGGGCTAGATAATGGCAACCATCGTACACCTCGACTGGCTCGACGGGATGCTCGGTGATCCGACCCATTCCGTCGTGGACTTCAACGGCGACAACATCGACGCGTCGCTGCTCGACGCCACCGACTCCGGCACGATCACCTCAGCGTTCGTGGACTATGACGAGGTGGACACCCCCACCGTCGTCGCCACCGCCGACGTGTCGGTGTCGTCCATCGCGTCCGGTGTCGTCACCCTGACGGGGGCGGTCACGTTCACGTCGGTGACCGGCGACGGCGCCGACTACCTGACCGTGTGGAAGAACTCCGGCACCCCGTCAACGTCGCCGCTCATCATCACATGGGACTCGACCTCGACGGGTCTGCCCGTCACCCCGAACGGTGGCAACATCACCGCGACGTGGAGCGGCAACGTCCTCGTCACCCTGGCGTAACCCCCCCACCCTCAAGGATGGGGGATCATGGCTATAACCATCGTCGGGTCGGAGCCCGGTTCAGGAGGTACTGGTTCCGTCACGGTGTCGTTGCCCGCCGAGGTAGCCGACGGCGACCTGCTCATCCTCGGCATCGAAGGCGAGGGTGAGGACACCAGCGCCGACTCGCCACCGACAGGTGGTGCGTGGAACACCATCGGGTCGGTCGCGTCCGCAACCGACGGAGCAGTAGACCGCACCCGATGCTCGGTGTATTGGGCGTGGTACACCGAGGGCATCAACCTCACCGTCCCTGACGCGGGGAACCACACCATTGCACAGGTGTGGGTCTTCCGCGGCGTCGATGAGACGACACCGCTCGACGGGGTCACCCCATCGTCAGGGTCCAGCAGCTCCAACTCCACCTCCCATTCCGCCGTCACCGGCATCTCGTCTGCCACCAACAATGCGATGGCGGTCCTCATCTACAGCCACGGTGACGGCTCCGGCACAAACCCGACCGGCTTCACCAACGCCTCCCTCGCCTCAGCGAACGACGGCACCTACATCTCCAACGATTCCGGTTCGGACGGGACGGTCGGGTGCATCTACGGCATCAAGACCACAGCCGGTTCCCTCGGCACCTACTCATGGTCAACGTCATCCACCGAGGAAAACGCGTGGTGGGCGTTCGCTCTGCGCCCAAGCACAACCCAGCCCATCACCCCCGCCGCCAAGACGATCACCGTCACCCCCGGTTCGCTGACGATCACCGGCGGGTCGTCCACCGAGAACGGCTACATCCTCGCCGGGTCCGACGACGGCCACATCGACGGGGTGGACTTCTACAACTCCAGCACCGGACAGTGGGCAGGGAACGCTGCCGGTGACGAAGCGATCTGGTGGAGGTTCGACACCGTCGGTGTCCCCGACACAGGCGATGTCGTCATCACCTCAGCGAAGATATCGCTCTACTTCCAGTCGCACAGCCTCACCGACCCGCCGTCAGGTGACGCCGTCGGGTTCATCGCCGCGCAGGACGCCGACGACCCGGCAGCGTTCGACTCGTACAGCGGAGGGACAACCCCGTACGCGTCACGCACACCGACAACCGCGACCGCGTCGTGGTCCCTATCGGCGTCATGGTCCGACGGGCAATGGGTAGACAGCTCCGACATCACCTCCATCATCGAAGAACTCATTGCACGACCCGGCTGGGTCGATGGCGGTGGAATGCTGTTCTGGTGGGAACCCACCTCTGTCGGGGACGACGACGAGTGGCAGTTCGACACCTACGAAGGCACGAACTCTGCCGTCCTCACCATCACCTACTACATCGACTCCGGCGTACTCGACATCACCCCCGCCGCGAAGACGATCACTGTCACCGCCGGGACGATGACGGTCACGACCGGCCCCGTCGATATCACCCCGTCGGTCACCACGGTCAACATCACCCCCGGCGTCCTCACCGTCACGACCGGCCCCGTCAACATCACCCCCGCCGCGGTCACCGCCACGGTCACACCGGGGACGATGACCGTCACGACTGGCCCTGTCGATATCACTCCCGCCGCGACGACGGTCACCGTCACGGCAGGGACAGTCACCGTTGAGAACGAGGCGGCGCAAGCCATCACCCCCGCCGCGGTCACCGTCACGGTCACCGCCGGGACTGCGACCGTCACCCCCGGCGATGTCGCCATCACCCCTGACGGCCCGACCGTCACCGTCACGGCAGGCACCGTCACCGTCGTCACCGACCAGCCGGTGTCGCCTGTCGGCCCGACCGTCACCGTCACGGCAGGCTCCGCGACCGTGACACCTGGGCCGGTGGACATCACACCGGCAGCGGAAACCGTCACCGTCACCGCCGGGACAGTCACCGTCACCGCCACCTACGACATCTCCCTCGACGGCCCGACCGTCACCGTCACGGCAGGTGCAGCGACCGTCACCCCCGGAACTGTCGATATCACCCCCGCAGCGACAACGGTCACTGTCACCGCCGGGGCGACGACGATCACCCCCGGACCCGTCGATATCACACCGGCAGCGACGACCGTCACTGTCACGGCAGGCACCGTCACGGTCACCACCAGCTACGACATCTCCCTCGACGCACCGACCGTCACTGTCACCCCCGGCTCCGCGACTGTCACGCCAGGCACCGCCGACATCACCCCTGCCGCCAAGACGGTCACCGTCACCGCCGGGTCGTTGAATGTGGCGCTCGGCAGCGGCGTACAGGATGTCATCCCCGCCGCCGTCACCGTCACCGCCACACCGGGAACCGTCACCCTCAACATGGACATCCCCGTGTCGGGCCCGACCGTCACCGTCACCGCAGGCACCCCGACATTGGGTGGCAACATCGACCCCGACGCGGTGACGGTCACCGTCACACCAGGCGACGCCACCATCACCGCAGGCGCTGTCGATATCACCCCAGCGGCGACAACCGTCACCGTCACCGCCGGGACGGTCACGGTCACGGCTGGTGCCACACCGATCACCCCCGCCGATGTGACGGTCACCGTCACCGCAGGGTCAATGACCGTCACCGCAGGCGCTGTCGATATCACCCCCACCGATGTGACGGTCACGGTCACCGCAGGCACCGTCACCGTGGCCGCAGAGTCGGGCGCCACCCAAGACATCACCCCCGACCCGACCATCGTCACCGTCACCGCAGGCACCGCGACGCTCGGCGGCAACATCGACCCCGACGGCGCCACCGTCACCGTCACACCCGGCGCCCTCAACCTCGGCATCGACACCTACCTGTCGCTCGACGGACCCACCGTCACCGTCACCGCAGGCACCGCCACCGTTGAACCGCTGTGGGACATCACCCCCACCGCCGTCACCGTCACCGTCACCGCAGGCACCGCACAGATCGACGCTGCCCCCGCCGTCGATCTGGAACACGCCGTCGTGTCCGTCCTCGCAGGGACACCCACCGTCGGCATCCCCGGTTTCCTCGGGAAAGGATGGGACCACGCACGGTTTGAACGGTGGCACCAGTGGAAAGACATCGTCACCAAGGGCGGCGCAGAACCGGCATCGTTCACCATCAGCGGCAACGACTCGTTCATCCTCACCACAGGCGGCGCCTCCAGCCAAACAACCTACGCTCGGGCAGAGTCAGTGCGGAAGTGGACGGAAGGCGAACTGGCCTTCACCTACTACTTGGAACCCGGCGACGCAGGCGGGTTCTATCTGGTGTACCGGCACAACGGGGAATGGACACCCCGACCGGCGCAGCGACAAACACCGACCACCGGCTACTCGCTGTACATCAACACATCCGGCAACATGGGGATAGAGCGGTGGGACGCAGGCGTGTCCACCCCCATCAGTAACGCGGCGTTCCTAGCGATCCCGGCTGGGCAAAGCTGGAACATGAAACTGTCTGTCAACGGCGCCGACATGAAAGCCAAAGCCTGGCAGGTGGAAGACGACGAGCCGGACTGGCAGGTGTCCGCAACCGACGACACCTACACCGACACCGGCCTTGCGTTCTTCGGTGAAGATGTGTCCTCCAGCTCCACCTACACCATCACCAACATCGACATCGCGGCGCACACCCCCAACAACACCGTCGTGCTCGCCACCGGGCTGTCGCGTGGCGGGCTCACACCGTTCCGACCCGTCGAAGGGTGGCATCAAGCGTCCGATGTGTTCGCTGTACCGGCAGGGATGAAGAACGCAGCGACCCAAACCGTTGCCTCCACCGTCCTCAACAACATGTCGGTCACCGACAAGGTGATGCAAGACCTTGTCAACCAGGTGTTGAACGACGCCGGGTATCGGCAGGCGTCCGGTGCGTTCGTCGGCGCATCTGAGATGCCGAGCGACAAGAGCTTCACCCTCGACCCTGCGTCGATCCGTGTCGTGGCCCACACACCGATCATCACTCCCGGCGCTGCCGCCGTCACTCCCGCCGCGGTGTCAGTCACCGCCACCGCCGGGTCGGTCGATGTGGACGCGTCACCGACCCAAGCCATCGTCCCGGCAGCGAAGACCATCACCGTCACCCCAAGCACGATGATCCTGACCCCCGTCACCTACAGCATCACCCCGGCAGCGAAGACGGTCCATGCGACCGCCGGGTCGGTCACCGTCGCCAACCAAGGGTCGTCGTGGGGCGACGGGGTGTCGTTCATGGCCCGCCCCGCCTCCACGCAACTGATCTACCAGGGCCAGTCGAACTTCGTGATTGAGAACAAGTCGTTCTACAACATCCCGTTCGACACACAGAACCCGTCGAACGACCATGTCTGCATCATGCTCATCGACTGCACCAACGTCACCGTCCGGTACTGCGACTTCGACACGATCGGTCAGCCGTTCGCGATCTTCGGCGGGACGAACATCACCGTCGAGTGGTGCCGGGCTCGCAACATCACCGGCCCGTCCGAACGGTACGACACACAGAACGGGAACTTCCTCCAGACCGTCAACGGCCCGTCCTACGTCACCGTGCAGGACTGCAAGATCGTCGGCGGCGACACCGAGGACATCATCTCGCTGTTCTCCGCGACGAACTCGGTGGTGCAACGCTGCCACATCCAAGGCGCCCGTGCCGATGTGATCGACGGCGGCTGGACATCCACCTCCGGCACCGGCATCATCGTCGGTGACGGCGGCGGCTCCGACTGTGATGTCCTCGACAACACCCTGTACCTGCCGGGACAGGTCGGCATCGGGATCGCAGGCGGCACCAACATGACCATCGACGGCAACACCATCAAGCAGCCGTCCCAGTTGCCCCGCGCCTCATCGAACGTCGGCATCTACGCCATCAACTACGCGGGCGGGTCATGGGGCGGCCATGTCGTGTCGAACAACAATGTCCGTCTCTGGTCCGACAGTGAGAACGTGTGGAACGGCGACTACGACGGGGAAGGCACCGGCACCACCTGGACCGGGAACAACTTCAACGACTCGTCACTTGATTCCGCTGACTTGTCCGTCACCCTGTAACCTGACGGAAACGAAAGGCACCCATGCACGCTGCTACCCGACGCAAGCAGGAGAAGCAGCAGCGGTTCCTCGCCGCATACTCGACTGCGAAGTCCATCGAAGAAGCGTGTCGAGCCACCGACATCAGCTCCGCAACAGTACGGACTTGGATGAGGGACGGCACCTTCCGTCTCGCCTATGACGAGATGGCGAAGGTGCGGCAAGGTCGTCTCCGCAGCGCACGCATCGCCGGGAAAGACCAGTTCGGGCTCGTCTACGACGACACCCGCCCCATCCCACCCAAAGGTACCTTCACCGAATGGCGGCCCCGCTACATCGGGCGCAGCGTCGAGCCGCACCAAGAAGAACTGGTCGCAGCCTACGAGGACCGCACCAACCTCGTCGTCATCGCCCTCCTGCCTCCCGGCGCTGGGAAGGACACCACCGCAGGCGACTTTCTGCTGTACGAGACATGCGACGACCGGGAGCACCGTGCAGCGTGGATCATGCGTGGCGAATCGTTCGCGAGGCGCCGCATCGCTGAACGCATCGACCCGTACCTCACCGACCCCCGCACCTACTCCAACTCGCCGCCAGGTGCCACCTCCGTGAAACCGGAACGGAACCTGATCGAAGACTACGGGCCGTTCAAGTACAAGAAGGGGATGGTCGATCACGAAGGCAACAAGCTCGACCCGACCACTTGGACGAAGAACGAAATCTACTTCCTGAAGTCGGGCGCACCCGAGGCCGACCCGAACCTGTGGGCCACCGGCATGGAGGGCCAGCTCTACGGTTCCCGTATCGACACGCTCGTCATGTCCGATGTGTTCGACCGTGAGAACCAGATGACCTCGACGGCGCGGGAATCGCAGTATGCGTGGGTGATGGGTACCGCCCTGTCCCGACTTGACGAGGCAGGCCGGTTGCTCATCCTCGGCACCCGATGCCTCCCCGGCGACAACTATGAGCGGATCATCAACTCCCTCGTCGGTGACGCCAACGTCGTCCACCAAGGGCGCCACTACACGAAGTATGCGAACGGTGTCGCCGTCGTCGTCATGCCCGCCATAGAACACGACGAGAACGGCAACGAGGTGTCGTACTGGCCCGACAGGTTCCCGCTCGACTCCCACTTTGAGATGCCGAACGGTGAACGTGTCGCCGCTGCGGAGGTGTCCGACGACATCGTCAACGCATACGGGGGAAGGGTGAAGCGCATCCGTGGCCTGCGGGAGATTCGGGAACGGGACGAGGAACTGTTTGAGACGATGTATCAGCAGAACCCGCCGTCGATCATCACCGGCGACTTCACCGACCACACCCTGAACGCCGCCGACGACGAGGCACGCACCTTCCAGACCTACAAACCGTCGGAGCTGCTGGTCGTCGGCGCCGACCCTGCACGGTCGGCAGGTGCCGCCTGGGTGGTGTGGGGGGTCGATAGGGAGCGGAACACGATCACCCTCATCGACTACTTCTTCGGGTCGAAGCTCGGCATCTCGGGCCTGAAGTCCAAGCTGGTGGTGGACCCCATCGTGAAGTACCGGCCCGTCTGGTACTGCTACGAGGTGAACCGTGAAGCCGCCGTGGTGGAAGACCCCGAAATCCAGCGGGTGTTCGATGACTACGGGGTGAACCTGCACCGTCACCAGACCCACTCTGCGAACCGATCCAACCCCACCATCGGTGTCCCGTCGATGTCGTTCTACATGAAGGCCCGTGTCATCCGCTGGCCGATGATGACCGCCGCTGACCGTCAACGGATGATCCTCGTCAAAGACCACTTCAAGACATGGGACCGCAAGGAAGCCCTCGACCTGTCACGGGCAGCGTTGAAAGGCCACCCCGACGACCTCGCAATGGCAGCGTGGGTCGGGTTCGTCAAAGCGTTGGAACTGCTCCAGCGCCGCACCTCCATCAACCCGATGCAGGCCATGCCGGTCCCCGCCGCGGTGCAACGCAAGTGGGACCGGATGGCGGCACGCAACAAGGAACGCCGCTACATCAACGAACGGGAACAACATGCTGCGCCGTCCATGAAGGAGCTGGTTAGCATGGTGCTCGGAGGAACCTATGGCTCTGACGGTTGACGATCTGCGTCATGCCCGCGACACGGGCATCAACCAACATCAACAGTGGAAGGCGCAGATACGCGTCAACGACGCCATCGCCGCCGACCAGTGGAACATCATATGGGACGACGGTGAAGACGAACCGTCTGAGCCGCTGGTGGAGAACGTCTACAAGGGCGCCCTGGAAGACAAGATCGCGACCGCTGGTGCCGGTGTCCCCGCCATCTATGTGCCGCCGCCGCCAGGCACCGCCGAGGACCGCGGTGAACGGCTGGCGCAGAAACGGAAGCGGGTCTACCAGTCGTATTGGGACCGTTCGGAGATGCCCCGCCTCCTGAAGATGGGGTACCGTGACTGGTTCCACACAGGCGCCGCCTATCTGGCGCCGTGGGCTGAGTGGTACAACGGCGACGGGTCGGTGCGCCCCTCCGCGGAACGGGCCCCGTACCTGATGCACATGGACCCGCGGCAGGCGTATCCGCTCGCACATGACTCCCGTGGCAGGATGGTGCAGGTGCTGTTCCTCCGGCAGCGGAGAGTCAAGGAACTGAAAGCGGAGTACGGCGACGACCATCCTGCGTTCCGCGAGTTCTCGGGATACCGCTCGGCCAAAGGGCTGGACGATGCAGAGTTCTTGGAGGAGTGCTGGTACTTCGACTCCACGATGTGGGGTGTCGCCTTCGCTGACTCGCTGCTGCCTCGGGAGCATCAGGGCAGGTCGCTGCTGCCCCGTGGACTGATTGACCAGGTGGGCGGGTCGAACATGGTGTGGGCCACGGAACCTGTCGAGCACCGGCTCGGTCTGTGTCCTGTCGTGGAGATGAAGCGCATCACCCATGACGGGTCGTATCGGGGAGCGTTGGAGGATGTCATCCCCAACCTGAAGACTGCACAGAACTTCGCAGCCAGGTTGCTGGACGACATGCAGCAGAACATCTACGCACCCGTCGTGCTCGACAACATTGAGAACGCGGAGGAATACGGTCCTGCCGCTGTGCTCCGCGGCACAGGCGACGGCAGGGCGGCGATCCTGCGTGACCGGCCACCCGTCAACTTTGAGGCACAGCAGACTGTGACCAGCCTCATCTCGTCGGCGCACCGGCAGGCGTCGTGGCCGGTGCAGCGATCCGGCGACGCCGACGCATCCATCGTGTCAGCCAAGGGTGTCGTCGCTCTCGCAGGCACGTTCAACGCTGAACTGGCGTGGGCGCAGCAGGACATGGAGTCGGGTCTGATGACCGCCAACAAGCTGCTCGCTGCGTTCGATGAACAGTGGTGTCCCGGTGAGAAGCGCATTCACGGTATGGAAGGCGTCCGGTCGTATGTGGAGAAGTACGACCCGGTCAAGCTGTTCGGTGGCGACTACCGCAACAAGGTGTCCTACGGCGACTCCACCGGCCTTGACGAGCAGAACCGGATGACGAAGCTCGCAATGGCGAAGAACCTCGGCGCCATCTCGCTCCGCACCTTCATGGAGAAGGCAGGGGTCACCCCCGACGCGTTGCAGGAGGAGCGGGACATCGCCATTGAGAACCTGACCGACCTGTTCTACAAGGTGCTGCTGCCGCAGCGGATCGAGCAGGGCGACCTCGGGGCGCTCAAAGGGTTCGTGGAGAAGATTGACGACGACCGTGAAACGGTACGGTCGGCGGTGCTGTCCACCATCAAGGAGATGGAAGCTCTCGCTGGGCCGGTGCCGGGTCAGGCGCCAGGAGGCCAGCCGGACACCATCCAGATGATGCGGTCCCTCGCATCCGGCGGCATCCCCGGCAACGCGGAAGGGCAGCCGATGCCGCCCACCATCGGGAACGAACTCCAGAAGATGCTCCCCTCTCGGCAGCGCCGTATGGTGAGCGAAACGGCACCAGGCAACACGGCAGCGTAAGGGAGACAGGATGGACACAGTCCACGCACCAACAGACAAGGAACTGAAGAAGGGTCCAGTTGTGACCCTGAAACGGTTCGGATGGAACGACACGGTCATCTCACCCCACGGGTTCGCCTACCCGATCCGGTTCGTGGACGGCAAGGCGACCGTGCTGAAGGCCCACGCCGACGCGTGGCTCACCGACGGGCTGCTCGCCACCGCGGGCATCACCGTGGAGGAACCGCCCGCCCCCAAGACCCCAGCACCCAAGAAAGAAGGAAACTGATGCCCGACTTCATCCCTACCTCCGTCCTCGACGGCACCCACATCAAGGACGACTTCATGTCGAACTCGGCGGTAGCCGACGCCTCCGTCGGTGAGCTCCGCTGGGAGATGACCACCATCGGCAACGCATCGACCCCGTCGTATGTCGCCGCGCAGAACGGTGTCCTCCGTGTCACCACCGCAGGCACCGCGAACGGTGACGGTGAAGCGTTCACGCTCCACCCCGACCACCTCGTCCTTGCCGGGTCGGACCAGATCGTCCGCACCCGCGTCCGGTACCCGTCGGTCGCTGGGAACCAGCTCGCAGGCAACAACTTCCGCATCGGGTTCTCCAACTCGGTGACCGCCACGGAACCGTCCGTCGGTGTGTGGATCGACTCGGACGCCGGAGTCCTCTCGTTCGACACCGCATCCACCAACGGTGACAGAACCAAGGCGGTGGCGAGAATCTCCACCCTCACCAGCGGCACCACGATGGTGCTCGACACATGGCACGATCTGGAGCTCCGGTTCTCGGGGGTCAACGCCAACGGCGGCCCTGCGCTGGTCGATCTGTATGTGGACGACGAGCACGCAGGCCAGATCGACTGCCTGCTCGGCGCCGCTGAGACGATGGAGTGCTCCATCGTCCACTGGCAGGACTCGGGTGGCGCCGCCACTCTGGAACTCGACATCGACTACTACGAGGCATGGCTTCCCCGTAACTGACAGGAGATGATCTGTGGCTACGTCACAGGACATGGTGCCGACCGGGCAGCCCTATGGCGCCCGCAAGGCGAATGTCGCAGCCATGCAGGCAGCGGGAGTCCCCCTCTCATCGGAGGGTGGGGCTCCCCCCGCTGCTGCTGCGTCCCCTGCACCCAGCCCTGCCCCGGCAGGTGGCGTCCGACCTGCGCCCCCGCAACCTGCCGGGGCGCCGCCCCCCGACCTGGGGTCGTTCGACGTGTTCGCCAACCGGCAGCCCAACCCCAACTTCGTGTCGGCACCACCCCGGCAGGTCGCGTTCCAGCAGGTGCGGGACTCGCAGAACAGAGTGATGCAAGAAATCTTCTCCCGCATGGACGGCTATAAGGAACAGGGCTAATGGCAATCGACCCGATTGCCGACGAACTGGCACGGCGACCACCCGCTGACCCTGAACTGGCGAAGACAGGCGTCCCGTCACAGCCTCCCGCGCCGCCACCCGCCGACCCTGAACTGGCGAAGACAGGCGTCCCGTCACAGCCACCGGCGCCGCCGCCGCTGACCCCCTCAGCGTTCGACCATCAGCAGGCGTCTGCAAGAGCGGCAGCAGCTCGCCAGCAGTTCGGTGCAGGGTTCCTTCAGGAACTGTCCCAGCGTCCCGTGGGATGGTCCGACGCTGACGCCACCACTCTGGAGTTCCAGCTTCTCCAAGCGTTCGTTGACATCCCGAATGATGTCAAGAACGAAGTGATGAACATGGTGATGCAGAACTCCGACCCGCAGTCGGTGACCAGCATGAGCACCAGCAAGTTCATCAGGCATGTCGGTATGACCACCGGGCAGATGCTGGAGGAACGCGCCGTCATCCATGCGATGGGGGGCGTCCCCGAGGACGAAGTGTTTGCCGACGCCGCGATCGACACATGGATGGAATCTGGTGGCGCAGTACGCACCGCGGCGATGGTGTTCGCAGAAGCGAAACAGAACCAGAACTGGTTTGAGGCGGCGTTCCTCGAGAACCGTGACCGCAGGAAAGAGATCGAACGGGCCGTCCTCGCCGCAGGCAGCAACGAGGACATCACCCGGTTCAACCTGGCGTCCACCTCAGAGCTGAACGGGCTACGGGGAAAACGCATCGGCTATGAGGTGACCGACACCGAACTGGCGCTGCGGTTCCAAGACGAAGGGTCCGACTCGTACACCGATGTGCTCATCAAGCTGGACCCCGGCACCCACTTCGACACACCCACCGATGTCATCATCGAATACCTGCTTGCAGACAAGGGGCTGCGGCACACCATCCTGCCCAGTTCCGGCGAGGTGCCTGGGCGTCAGAACTTGGCGGGTGCGTTCATCGAAGCCACCGACAACATCATCCGAAGGGTGGAACAGTTCGGGGCGCACAACACCGAACAGACCATCGCGGACATGCAGGCCCAATATGCGGCAGCGCAGGGGTCAGCCCAGTTGCCGAACCCCAGCGCAGAGCAGCGCACCGCAGACCAGAACGCTATGCGGGAAATGCAGAACCTCCCCGCTGTGCTCCAGTCCCAGTCGGACCAGTCGCTGGTGTACCTCATGCGGCAATACGCTGCGGACAACCCCGACGCCACTGGACTCCAGATCGTCCAGGCAGGCATCGGTGCGTGGGGGCAAATCCCCGACGAGGTCAAGCAGGCTGCTGCGGTGGAAACCGTGCAGGACTTGCAGGCAGCCGCCGAGGAACGAGCACGGACCCAGTCCCGGTTGGGCCGGTTCCTAGAAGAAGACATCGCACCGCCCGCGCTGGAGGTGCTGTCGGCCTATGACCGTGCCATCCATTTCATGGGGATCGTGGCGCAGGATGTCACCGACATGGGTGCTTGGAAACGGCTGGCCGACGCTGTCAACGAGAACGGTGTCGGGGCGCTGTCCGACCCGTATGTGTGGGACCAGATTCGCCAGATAGTTGACCCGAACATCAACCTCAACACGGCGTTCCTCCAGTCGATGGTTGCCGACATCCAGCAGGAAGGACTCCCCAAAGCCATCGACGCGTACAAGGAGAGTGTGCTGGAAATCGGGACGCTAGCCGAATACTACGACCTCGACCCTGAGTCGAACCTTGCCGCATGGGTGAACGTCGGCGCGTCGCTCGCCTACGACCCGCTCACCTATGCCACATTGGGCGGCAACGCATCGTGGAACACGTTGCGCCGGGGCGTGACAACGACGGCAGGGGCAGAGCGGCTTCTGTCGTCGCGGCCCATCATGTCGGCGGCGAAACACATCGTTGAGCGGAACTCTGTGCGGACAGTGCCGCTCCTCGCCCAAGGCGGCCTGTCGTCGCCTGCCATCAAACGCCTTACCGATATCGCACGGGAGACGTTCACCACGAAGTCGGCTCGGGTCGCAGCGATGGAGGAAGTCATCGACGTCCTTCGCTACGAGCTGCCGGTCAACGGCGGGCTGTGGATACCTGCTGCCCCCGCTCGGGCGCTGCGCCGCAAGACCACGATGGGCCTTGCCAGCATGTCTCGCCTGGCAGGGGAGAACACCAAGGCCCGCACCTTCATACAGGATGTGCTGCTGCGGGCGTCGGCCCGCCGCTACGCGTCGCTGTCTGACCGCAGCTTCCTTGACGACATGTTCCACATGATTGAGATTCGACGCCTCAACGACGTCGATGGTTACGCCGACGACATCATCCGCGCTGTCGATACCTACGAGGCGTACAGGGCAGGGGACCAGGCGACGGCGCTGCTCCAGGGCCGAGCGTCGGTGCTGCGCCAAGAGCTTGACGACCTGTCGCTGTCGCTGATGCCTGACGAGGTGACACAGATACCTCGGGTGCGGCAGATGGTGAAAGAGTTCGACGATTCGGTCAAGGCGCTGGACGAGCGGCTGGCAAAGCTGCCGCCTGGTGACGCCACGATGCAGTCCACGACGCGTGGGCAGGGGACGCAGCAGATCAACACGCGGGCTCAACTGGAGCAGGCCCGCGCTGCCGCCATCGAAGCCCGAGACAACGCACAGGCGATCCTCGACGGTGTCGGCCCCGCGTACGATCAGCGGCTGAAGGTCGTGGCGGGGAAGCGGGACGAACTGTCCCGTGTCCAAGCACAGATCGAACACTTGCAGGGGCCGGGGCGTGAACGCTCCACACTGGAAGACCTCATCCACCGTTACATGGACGAGTGGGCTGACGACTGGGGTGTGCCGGTCGCGGTGGACAGTCAAGGGAACCCGTTGGCGCACCCGTTCGTGCCTGGCCTCCCGCAACGTGACTGGTCGATGGTGGTGGGGCAGCGTGGGGCAATGCAGGGGAAGGAAGAAGCCGCTGCGCTGATGCCGTTCGGTGACTTGGAACCGGCGATGGCAGCTATCGGGATGAACCCGCAGGCAGGGACCACGGCGCTGCCGGTGTCACCCTATGAGCTGCTGATCTGGCACTCGTTCCAACGGAACCCTGCGACACGGGCAACATGGGCGGCCATCAAGTCCCCCGCGGGGCAAGGCGTCAAACAGACGATGGACTTTATCCAGATGGCGTTCGCTGCATCGGTGCTGTTCAACCCGCTCACCGCGCTCCGGTCCAGCTTGGATGAGGTCATCCGTTTCTACGAGGACGCCGGGATGTCAACGGACCTGCTGAAGTCCACGACCCCCGGCAAAGTGGCGGGGCGTGAGATTCCCGGTGCAGGTGTCGGGTCTGAGGCACGGGCGTTCTCCCGTGAAGCGATGGGGTCGGTGATGGCGCCTCGCTCCATGCCGTGGTCGATGGTGTTGCCGAGCGAACGGGGCATGTGGGTCCACGCTGAACGGTGGGTCAACGGTTCGCTCGTGCAGCAGCCGGTGTTCAAGGCGTATGCCCGTGCTGTGATGAACGGCGCCGACGACGCGGAACGGCGAGCCCTGTGGGAAACATGGTGGAACGATGAGGGTGTGAAGCTGGCGAAGAACACCACCTACAACCACACCCCCATCACCGCAGGCAACGCCTACGACACGATCACCAACGGCCTGGAAGTCTGGATGCAGGGGATGAAGGAAACCCCGGCGTTGACGAAGGCCCAGCTCAGGCAAGAGATTCTGCGTGCCGCGGCGAACAACACCACCATCGACTGGGGCGCACAGATGTGGCGTCGCCTCCCCCATGTCCCCGCACAGGGGGCAGAGAAGACCACCGGCTTTATCGACAGGACGGTTCGTGGCGGGTTTGAGATGCTGTACGGGAAGCCGCAGGGACGCCGCGGCTCAGTGTTCTACGACCACTACTACGACTGGGTGCGTGGCACCTACGACGAGGCGTACAAGGGGCGCATCATCTCGGAACAGTGGCTGCTCGACAACGGCCTCGCCACCGACATGTACCACGCCCAGTACCTGATGAACCAGGGCCGCAGGTCGGAAACGATCCGGCACGCCATCTCCCAGCAGGGGATGGTGCTGGAGGAAGACCTCCACAACGCAGCGATGCGATACGCCAACTTCGCCGCCGACGACATGATGTATTCGTTCGGTGCGTCGTCTGCACTCGGGAAGAAGATGGCCCGCATCTATCCGTTCGGCAGGGCGCAAACCGACTATCTGCAATGGTGGACAACGAAGCTGCTCCAGCCGACCCAGCTTGTCACCGGCCAGCAGGTCGGGCGGGTCAACCTGCGTCTCGTTGACCGGATGGCGCACCTCGCCATGCTGACCGACCCTGAGTCGGATGAGCGGCCTGGGGCGCTGACCCCGGCAGGGGTTGTCAACAACTTCTCATTCTTGCCGACATCGTTGGACGATCAGCTCCTGATCGACCTCGGGCCACAGATGGGGAATATCCCGGCGTGGCTCTTGGCGTCACCTCTGATCCAAGATGTGCCGGGGTACGACGTTGCCCGCAGCGTGCTGGAAGAACTCCAGCCGAACCTTGCCATCTACCAGCAGCCATATGAGGATGTGTTTGAGTGGGTCGCTGCGCTGGACGATGCCCTATTCCCGTCGGGTGGGCTCACGATCCGCAACACCGTCGCCGCCTTCTACAACCTTGCCCTTATGGGGTACGGGTATGCGGCGCTCGGGTTCGACCCGAAGCTGGAGTTGGACCCTGCCCAGCAGCGGTCGCTCAACAAGTGGATGAACGACCGCATGTTGGATGCCTCCATGTCGCCGTGGCGCACCGACTATGTGTCAATCGGCCACGCCGACTGGCTCAACGAGAACGGGCTGGCGACGACACCGGACAAGTCGGGCGGGTCGGAAGCGATGCGCCAGTGGGAAGTGCTGAACCAGCAGGCCACGGTCGCTGCCCTTCAGGAATCAACCAAGGACTTCATGCTGAAGATCGCCGGGTCGCCGCAGTATGCAGGGTCCGACTGGAAATACATCGACTCCATGCGGCCTATCGGGAACTTCGTGGACGGATGGGTCGATTCCGGTTCGTTGCCGGACGCCCTCCGCGACTCCATCAACCTTGGCCTATCGCTGCTTGAATCGGGTGAAGCGACGATTGACGACCGGCGCCTGCTCGGGGACAACGTCATGGCTGCCGTGCTGGAGTACGCCACACCGGACGAACGGGCAGAGTTCATCGCCCGCAACCCCGGCTTCGCGATCAACCTCGTCTCCCACTATTACGTCCCCAGCATCTCCGCTGTACCGGAGGACGCACGCGACGCTATCGAAGGGGACCGCATCAAGACCGCCGATGTGGCACGGGCAAGGGAGCTCCGTATCCGTGGCCGGGAGGAAGGGTGGCTGCGGTACCGCGACGACAACGACTGGCGATACGACGCCCACATGTCGGTGCATCGGGCAGCGAGGGAATACCTTGATGTGATCTACCGGCAGGGTACGGGGCTGGACTTGTCAGCCCAGTCTGTGATGGTGAACGGGGAGAAGGTCGGGTTGGCGGGACGGCCCGACGAAGGTGTCCCGCCGCCCACTGTCACCCTGACACCGGAGTGGTGGGCAGCGAACGGCGACTGGCTGAAGCAGATCGGCGCCTTCACCGAAGGCGACAATGCGTTCCCCGAGGAAGCCGTCGTTGCGTTGGAGTCCGGCATGGCTGTCAAGTTCCCCGTCTACCGGCTGAAGGCAGCGATTCAAGAGTCGAAGGGTGCGTTCTCCTACGAGTTCGACCTGTCGAACGAGCTGGAAGCGAAGATGAACAAGCTCGGGATAGATGACCGTCCCCCGACTGCCCTGTACCACCGGCTCCGCTCCGTGGAAGGGTTCGACATGGCCGACTTCGACGCCTCTCAACCGCTGTCGTACTACGGGTCGCAGTTGCGGGAGGACTTCGACAAGGCGGTGGAGGTCGGCCAGAAGGCAGCAGGGTGGTCATCGCTCGATGAGTGGGATGTGCCGTACATCGACGTTGTCGAAGACGGGCCACGCGACCCGGTCACGGGTGAGAAGACGAAGGTGACGACCCGGTACAGCCCCGACGAGTTGCGGTCCAGGTTCCGCACCGCGGTCACACTGGGGAAGCTGGGGGTGAACGGCGACCTCAACCCGTTCAACGAGAAGGACTACGAGAACTCTGTGTATGGGCGCATGTTGGGGCCGCTCAACTGGGAGCCGCCGCAGCCGCCGCCGCTCAACGACACGAAGGCGTACACCGAGATTGCCGACCCCAAGCTGTTGCAGGTCGTGGACGGAGACACCATCGAAATGCCTACCCCCGACGGTGTCGCCTATGTGCGGCTGCTCGGCATCAACGCACCCGAGCGGGGAGAGGAAGGGTATGCCGCTTCACGGGACGGGCTCGCTGCCCTGATCCGCAACGCTGACAATGTGGCATTCGCGATCTGGCAGCCCGACACGTTCGGGACAGGGACAGCCGCGTTCACCAAGGAGGACGGTGTTATCGTCCACAGGGACAGACCGCTCGTCATCGCCTACATCGACGGGGTGCCACTGTGGGACATCACCCAGTTCAGCCGCACCAACGAACGGGGCGTGAAGGTTGGCGGTACCGTGCCTGACTATGCGGCTATTCTCGCAGATCAGAAGGAACGGCTGAGGAACTATGGCGAATCCTGACGAACTTCCTGTCTGGTACGGCGCCACCATTGGCACGCGCGGCCCAGGCGGCACACCGAAAACGCAGCAGCCTGAGCCTGAGCCGTCACCGCCGACATCGACCAGGCCGCCGCGTATCACCCAGTTTGAGAAGGACCAAGCGCGCCGATCTGGGAATCCGATTGGCACGGGTGGCGGTACTGCGGATGGCTACGGGTTGACCCTTGACCTGACCGACACGGTCACCAAGGCGGTGGAAGAAGCCATTGGCGGGGGGTCCATCCCTGTCTACAACACCACTCGGGTGGAGGACTACAACTGGGTCGCGTCTCGGTTCGCTGAGGCATACGATGTGAACAAGTCGGACCTGCGGGTACGGATCAACGGCCTCGCTGAACTGTGGAAACAAACTTACGGTGGGGGGCAGCGGTTCCCGACTGGGCCAGAGCTGTTCTCTTGGGATGTCGCTGTCAACTCCATCACGACGTTTGCGTCTGGCATGTCTGCGCTTCCCAACGTGTTCGGCATCATCGGGGAAGACGGGCGGGCGGTCTACTACCTGAACGACCCGACGAAGGGGATCGTCCCTGCGGTGGGGAACATCCCCTATAGCCCACGCGGCGCACCCGTGTATACGCAAGACGAGTTCAACCAGCTTCGCGGAGTCCTCGCCCCCACCTCAGGTAGCGGCAGGGGCAGCAGCGGCAGCGGCACAGGCCGGACCACGCAGGTGTGGGACCGGCGAGAACTGTCCCAAGCCGTCACAGAGAAGTACCGGAGCTGGCTGCTGGAAGAAGCCGACGACGCCCTCGTCAACCAGTGGGTCACCGAATATACGAACGAGGCCAACGCGTTCTGGATGGCGCAGGCCGGACGGCTCGACTTCGACTCGTTCCTCACCGAGAAGCTGCGGAGCACCAAGCGGTACCAGACGCTGTACCAGAAGAAGCCAGAGTTCCAGACCGAGGGTGAATACCTCGCCGGGTTCCGCAACGTCACCTCCGGCTACGGCCTCTCTGGCAGGGTGACGCAACGTGAACTGGAAGCAGGCATGGGTGCAGGGCAAAGCACCAAGGGATTCGCTGAACGGGTCGGCAGCATCCGCGAGGTGTACGCAGGCAACCAAGGCACCTTCTCACAGAAGTTCGCACAGAAGATGGCCGACACGGGGATAGGGAAGACCTGATGGACCGCAACTTCTTCGAGTGGCTGATTCGGACGGTCCTGAAGGACACCACCTCCGACATCGACTACTACGTCAACGGCGCCGGAGGGAACAGCGGCGAATACGCCAACCTGTTCACGCTGGCGATACAGCGCACCGCCCCCGGCTCTGCCGAACGGAAGAAGCTGATCGACTACGCGTACACGAACAAGATCATCACCTCCGCAGACACCGCCGCGGCACGGTCCTACTGGATCAACACCTCCGCTGCCGACCTCGGCGGCGATGTGCAGAACTTCGCCAACGCCGCCGAAACGTACTACACGAACCTTGCAGCGACACAGCCCGCCGCCACGCCGAGCACGACACCAGGCACGGCACCGGCACCGGCACCGGCACCGGCTGCACCGTCGGTGCCTGGTACCAACGCTGACAACCGCACCTTCTTCACCTGGCTGATCCGCGATGTGCTCGGGGACCAGACCTCCGACATCAACTACTACCTGTCGGCGGCGTCCGTCAACCAAGGCGAGTACGCCAACCTGTTCACTCAAGGGCTACTGGCGACAGCGGCAGGGTCCGTAGAGCGCAAGGCACTCATCGACTACGCCTATGCGAACGGGATCATCACCTCCGCAGACACCCCGACGGCACGGTCCTACTGGTACGACACCGACCCGCAAGGGTTCGGTGAGGACGCCACCAACTTCGGTATCGCCGCCGAAAAGTATTACATGGATGAGGAAACGGGCATCCCCGCACAGACAGGCGGCGGGCCGCCGTCCACCGGCGACGGCAGCGACATCCCCCCCATCCCCGGTGGCGGCGAACCCGGCACCGACAAGATCAACAACGTGTCGATCCCACGGGGGATGCGGCTCATCCGTGTCACCTCAGACAGCGGCGGGAATGTGCCGGGGACCGACTCCACTGAAGTGTTCTACCTCGTCGGGGATGTGTACGGCGTCCAGATCGGCTACGAGATAGGCGACCGGTCCGCACTCAACGCCATCTTCGGTGGGATCGGCTACTTCCCCAACGTGACCACCGTCTCCAAGTCAGAGTTCGACAGCCTCGATGTCCAGATGGCGGGGACCGTCGATGAGATTATCGGCGCAACGGGTTCGCTCCAGTCAGAGTTTGATCGTGAGATGGCAGCCCTCGGGTTGGAATCGCCCCCGGCGTGGCTCATGGCCTCCGACGAGGCAATGGTCATCTTCGTCAACGGGGTCAACGAGGGCTGGTCAGCGGAACGCATCTACGGTGCGTTGTCGAGCACCGACGCGTTCAAGACACGGTTCAAAGGGATCGAAGTCGTCAAAGAGCAGACGGGGTCCACCTCATGGGTCGATGCCGTCAACGAATATGTGTACCGGGAGGGCGAGATACGGTCGTCGCTGCTGTCGGCTCGCGGGCCGGGAACCGACACTTCGCAGGAGTATGTGTCGAGCCTCATCGGTTCAGGGTGGAACCCGACCGAGGTCGATCAACTGTTGCAGTTGGAGAAGCAGGTGCGGGCCAACCCGCAGGCGTTGCAGAACATCAACGACATCCTCGTCTATCAGGGGCTCGACCCGCTCTCTGCCGACGACTTCGTGTCTTTCCTGCTAGAGCAGAACGTGTCAACGCTTGACCCCGGCTACACGCCGTCCGATTATTTTGAGGCGATCAACGATGCGTTGCGGTTCCAGGCGCTGCTAACCGAAGGAGTGGAAATCAGCTTTGAGTTGGCGACGGAGCTCGGTACCGGCACCTCCGACACCATCCAGTCGCCGGAAGCGTTCTCACGCCAGGCGCAGCTTGCCGCCTCCTATCTGGCACGCAACTCTCGCGAGCTCAACCTTGACAAGATGGGTCTAACCCGTGAAGACGTTATCGCCGCCATGTTCGGGGAGGTGCTGACGAACGGCAGGCCGGTGTCTGAGGTGAATGCCATTCTGGAACAGTTCGCTAGGGAACGCTCCGCTGCGGCGCAGGGGTACACGACGATCCAGTCGTTCCTCGACAAACGTGGGCGGCCCATCATGCAAGGGTTCGCGGACTTCTCATGACCCTGTGCCTATGATGCAAAGGACACCCGCCGTCGGGACTCGCCCACCGGGACGGCAGCAAAGGGTGAACGGGCAGACGGACAGATGCGCCGTCGTGTACCTCTCACGACGGTGTCGCCATATGGCACAAGGAGGATCAAGTGCCGCCTGACAACACCACCGACAGCAACCTTCCAGACATGGTCAGTCGTGAAGCACATCAGCGGATGACGGACGAACGGAACCAGTTGAAGGCAAGGGTGAGTGAACTGGAAGCGACGGTGCTTGACTTCGGTCTTGCCGACAAGGCGCGTCGCCACTTCCAAGCGAAGCATGTCGAAGACCCTGATTGGGCTGCTGAGATTGCGCTTCCCACCATTCGCCAGAACGCTGGGGAAATCGAAGACATCGGGTCGTTCCTCGACCAGAAGTTCGCTCGGCTCTACCCGAGCGGCGACATACCTTCGCCTTCCACCCCGCCCGCCGACACCACACCGATGCCCGACGCGGTCCAGCCGCCAGGCTTTGCACGCCCATCACCGTCAGGTGAGGGTCAGCCGCCGGGGCAGAAGAAGTACCGCACGACCGATCCTGAGATTCGGGCGCTGATCGCCGCCAACGACAAGGCAGCGATCGAACGGCTGGACAGGGAAGGGCTGATTGAGTGGCGCACCGCTGCCCCGGTCACACCGGGGTAGCCATTCCGAAAGGAAGGTGACGCATGGCGAATGAGATCACCTGGAACAACCTCCAGGGCGAATACTCATACGAGTACCGTCTGCTCGCAGACTCCATCATTTCTGCGCTGTACGACTCGCTCGACATGCGCCAGTACGCAATCGTCAAGTCGATTGCGAACTGGGCGTCCAATGCAGAACGGTTCCCGAAGACCCCCGCCCTCACGGCGGCGGCCCTCACCGAAGGCACCGATCTGACCGCCAACACGGCATTCGCACCGACTGCCGTGACGCTGACCGTCGGAGAGGTCGGGCTGAAGCTCACCCTCACCGACCTGATGGCAATGGGTGGCATCGTCGGTGCCTCCCACTACGGCGAGGAAGCGGGGAAGGCAGTCGCTGAGAAGCGCACCACCGACCTCGTCGCTCTCATGGCCGGGTTCTCCAACTCTGTTGGTACGACGAACACGGACATGACCGAGGCGTTCTTCCTCAACGCGATCGCGTACCTTCGGGGCGCGAAGGTTCCCGGCCCCTATGTTGCGGTGCTCCACACGGACACCTACTACAAGGAGCTCATCGGGGACATCGGCACCACGTTCCCCGCGTTGGCGAACACGGGGCAGGGCGTCCGCGCCGAATCCAACGACCTGCCGGGTGCAGGCGCTGGTGGCATGGTCGGCCAGCTCTACGGTGTCAACACCCTCATCACGCCGCTCGTCGGTGAAGATGGGAACTCCGACAAGGAGAACGGCATGTACGCCCCGAACCGGGCAATCGGGTTCGTGGAGAAGTGGGCGATCCGGCCTGAGCTGGAGCGCGACGCTTCCCTCCGCGGTTCCGAAATCGTCGTCACCGCCGCCTATGCGGTGGGCGAGACGGACGATGCCTCGGGCGTGCGGATCATCTCCGACGGAGCGTAAGCCCAGGCGTGGGGATGGGGGCTTCGGCCCCCTCCCCCCACCCCGTGACCAAAGGAACAACCGATGCCAAGAGCAACCCATATCGACAAGGCCCGTGGGCGCAAGATGTACGAGGAACAGGGCGAGTCGTTCGCGGAAATCGGGCGGCGGCTCGGGTTCTCCGCGGTGACGGTGTCGAAGTGGGCGCATGAGCAGGAGTGGGGCAACCTTGGCGAAGGCGACACCGACGAGGCGTTCGACGCACCGGCCACGGGAAGCAGCGGTGTTGCCGACTTCGTGCCGTCCGATTCGGATGAGGGGCTGCGTCGCCGCATCGCAGAACTTGAGGCAGAGACGGCCCGCCTGGCACGCGAGAACGAGGAGCTGAAGCCGACCCGTGATGTGTCGGCCATGCTGAACGACCGGGTCAAGTGGCTGACCGAGAACACCCCTGAGGGTGAGGCGTACTGGCTGAACCGTGCCGAGGCAGAGTTCAAGAAGGAGAACCGGAACAGGGCCAAGGATGGCCTGCCGGTGTTCTCCATCAAGGAACACCCTGAGCTTCTGGACGACCTCATCAACACGTTGAAGACGAAGGAAGCGATGGCTCGGGCGCAGGAGCCGGGGGAGCCTCCTGCCCGTAGGGTGAAGCTGTTCATCATGCGGAACGGGATGCCGACCATTGAGCAGATTCCGATGGAGAACCAGATCAACAACATGGCCGGGTCGCTGGCCGACGGGATCGTCCGTTACACCCGCAAAGGGTTCAAGCTGACCGACCCGTTCCTGTGTCCACGGGCCGGGTGTTTCCGACCTGCCGCCTCGGACGAGTTCCACAGGTGGCTGTACGACGGGTACTGCTCGGAGACGCACCGTGCTCAGGTGGAAGGCAGCGACCAGTCACCGACGGTCGGGCTCAACACGAAGGACACGATTCTGAGTGGCGTCTGATTCTGGACTGTGGAAACCGATGTCGTCCGCTGAGATTGCGGAGCATCGGCGCACCTTGCCGAAGGGGCATATCCGAGAACAGAACACGGCGCACACCGTCGGGTTGGAGCCGGTAGAAGCGGAGGGTGACACGGTGTCGGTGTCGTCCCCCGGTGTGCAGCAGATCGCCCAGGCGATGCCGCCCCGTGAGGTGGCGCAGGAAATCTACGGGATGATCTGGAACTGGGCGAAGGGCGACCGGAAGAACTTTGCGCTGATGGCGCAGATCGTCCGCAACTCGTACCCCGACGCCTACGGCCATCTGTCCGACGACGAACTAGCGTCGAAGATCGAGCAGCACGCACGCGACGCTGCCCGCACCGCCACTGAGAATGTCTACGGAGACAAGTGGGACCGTGGGAACAACGTCGATATGTGGCTGGGAAAGCCGTCTATGCCATGACAACGCTCGCCGCTCTCACCGAATCTATCTACGGGATGCTGTACGGGTTGGCCCAAGCGGAGCGACCTGAGGAAGACACCGTCGGTTCGTCGGTGTCAGGGACAGGCGACACTTCGTGGACATGGGCGACGCCGTCCATGTGGAAGCGCGGCGACTATGCCGAGGATGCGACAGACGGCGAGATTGTCTACATCGTGGAGGACGGCGGTACAACGGTGCGGCGAGCCCAGCGCGGCACCACCGCCGCCTCCGTCTACGACACGACCGATGTGTTCTACCGCAACCCGATGTTCCCCCGCATTGAGATTGAGCGGGCCATCACACAGGTGGTACGCAACGACCTGTGGCCGCATGTGTGGACTTGGCATCACGACACGCTGTCGTTCACCTCGGGCCAGACCGTGTATCCGCTCGACCTGTATGTGGAGGATGTGGTGCGGGTGTCGCAATACAACCTCGACGGTGCAGGCAAGTGGTATCCGCTGTCGGTGAAGATGTGGGATGTGGAGCGGCAGATCAACACGGCGGTGACGACGAACAGCAACATGCTGCGGCTCATCCGTGTCTTCGATGAGACGGAGACGGTGTATTACACGGCGAAGCGGCGCCCACACATCAACGACTTGGCGAATGTGTCAGACGAGATTGCGGAGATGATCCCGTGGGCGGTTGTCGGGAAGCTGTCGGCGGGGCTCAGGGCGGTGCCTCGTCGGCAGAAGCCCGGCACCGATGTGAACCAGCAGTCTGAGGGGTCTGAGTTCCGTGACTACCGGGGGTTCATGTCTGAGTTCCTGCGGATGAGGGACGCCCTGCACCGTCAGCTCCTGCTGGATGTGCCTCCGGCGCCCCGGTTCAGGAAACGGGAGCGACGGAGAGCCTTCTGATGGCATACGACGAGAAGGGCAAGCTGGGTTCACTCGACATCCGGCTGGCCCACACGGTGGAGCCGGACAACAGGTACCGTCGCGACTATGTGCCGGTGACACCGAAGTCGCAGGAGATTCCCGGTGCCGATGCGAAGATCGCACCGGAAGACACGGTGGCGACATGGGCAATCTCGGACTGGTCGGCGGGTGAGGGCGACCTGCGGTGGAAGGACCGCGACCAATACAACATCTCGGACGGGTTGTCCCCAGCGTCGGACGGTTCGGGCCTGGTCGCCATGCCGCTGGAGACGGAGACACAGGAGTCGGGGGCGGGAGACTTCACCGACGGGCTGTGCATCTCCTCGTACACCTATGTGTCCATCCACTGGGTGTATGCAGCGTCGGACGCGTCGGGATACCTCTACAAGTGGAACACCTCAACGGAGGTGTGGGACCAGTCGCACGCTATCGGTGGGACAGGCACCAGCAACATCGACTCCCTCTGTGTAACCCCCAGCTATGTGTACCTGTCCACCAACTCGCAGCTCTACCGCATCCTGCCAGGTGTGTCGTCGTCGGCGTTCGGCGGTGTCGGGTATGAACAGTTGGGGATGTTCGCCAGCGAACTCTACGGGGTGCGGAACGGCAGCCTGTATTCGATTGACACAGTCACAGGGGCGTATGTGCAGGAGTACGACACCCTGTTGGCTGGCAACGGCATGGCGATATACCGGCAGATGGCGATGTCGGATGTGGGTCCGGTGTGGGCCAACTATGCCGGGTGGGTCTTTGAGTTCAACGTGGCCGAACAGACAGGGTCGGTCGTTGGAAGGCTTCCATACGGCGCCACCGCAGCGAACGTCTACTGGTCACGCGACACCTACTACTGCGGGTTCAACCTCGGCTTCAACACATCCGGCTACCTGTGGTTCAAGGCACCGACCGGAGAGGGCGTCATCGGCCCTATCCGCAACCTGACCGGCACCGCCTACTCGCAAGTGAATGTGGCAGGCGAGGTCGGTGACCGCATCATCTTCAACTGTGCAGGCGGCCTGTGGGCCTACGACCAGTCCGACGGCGCTGTCGTGCTGCTGCGGGAAATGAGCCTGCCTGAAACACTTGGCTATGCGCCGTGCGTCGCCTTCTCCGATGAGGTGATGGTGCGCGGCAACGAATACACATCACCCCAAGTGATGCGGTATCAACTCGACAAGTATGAGACAGCCGCAGCGTCGCTCGACACGGGCCGATACGACTTCGGCTATCTTGGGTTGAACAAGATTCTCACCAGCGTCACCGTCACAACCGAGGGGAACGCCGGGTCCGACACGGTGCAGGTCGCGTACTCAGTGGATGGCGGGTCGTTCACCACCCTGTCAGGGTCGCTCACCGGGGCGAACTCCCGCAAGACCTGGACGGTGTCCAGCAACGCCACCACCGTCAAGGGGATCGACTTTGAGTTCCGCATCACGACCACCCCTGCCGCTTCCACATCGTGTGTCAAGGTTGTGCAGCTTGTCGCTCAGTGCATCGGGGCAGAGTCCCGCATCGAATGGACGATCCCCATAGACCTGTCGGACAACAACCGTCAGCACGGCAACGCTGTGCTGCAAGGGCTGAAGGCGTTGAAGACCACCCCTGTCGTGCAGGAACTGACCGACCCGTGGCAGTCCCTGTCCTACGACTCGCCGGAAACCTTCGATGTGACCGTCGAAGAAGTGCGGACACCGATGGAGCATCCCGGTGGGGAACGGTACGCTGTGGTCAGGCTGCGTTCTGTCGGTACGGTGGGTGGTGGATGAGTGGATGCCTGGTTCCATAGCAGTGTCGAAGACATCGTCTGGCTCGGTGGCGCCGCTGTAGCGGGCTACTCCATCTGGCGGTATGTCCTCGTCCCCATGTGGCGTATCGCGAAGGCGCTGGTCGAGCTGTCTGACGCCATGCCGATCCTGATCGACATCGCCCATGAGTTCAAGCCGAACAACGGCAACAGCCTGCGTGATGTCACCAACTCCAACAACGCCAAGCTGACGGAACTCGGGGAGCAGGTCGCTGCGAACTCCATCGGCATCCAGAACATGGAGCAACAGATGGAACAGCTCATCCTCGCCTGCCCCGCCTACCCGTACCCCGCCGACAAGGACCGCCGCATCATCGTGGACTACCCGTACATCGCACGGGGGGACGACGAATGAGCGTCGCAGCGAAGCAATGCCGCGAGTACCTGGAAGCCACCTTCCCCGGCATCCGCATCAGCCGACGCTCCTGCCGCGACACCGTAGGCGGCTCCATCTCCCAACACTCCGCATACGAGGCAGGCGAGTACGACTCCAACGCCCTCGACATCATGGGGGTCGAAGGCGGGAACTGGGCTGAGAACGTGGCGCTCATCCACCGTGTCGTCGGTGACCTCAACCAGTGGCGTGACCGCTGGTCGATCCGGCTCATTCTGTGGCAGGTGCCTGACCACTTCGGCCACGCCCACATCGACTTCTGGCCCACCCTCATCTACCCGCACAAGTGGTGTGGCGGGCCGACCGACCCGACATGGAAGCTGTCCAACGGTGCGACCGTATATGATCGCATACCGGAACCTGAGAACGGACGATTCGATTGGAGCATCATGCCCCGGCAACAGTGGGAACAGATGATCGACGCCCTGTTTGAAGGCAGGCCCGACATGTTCCGTGGCGACCCCGACTACTGGAAGACGCTCGACCCGAACTCTCCCGAATGGGCTGATTTCTTCGCCGCGATGGTGAAGGCGATCAGCCTGACCAACGAGTAGGAAGGACAACCCATGTTGAAATGGATTCCCCCGGTAGCCAAGGCTGTCGCAGCGTTCGCCACGGCGTTCGGTGGCGGCGTCGCTGCTGCACTCCCTGACGGGATCACGGGTCAGGAATGGGTGACGATCATCGTCGCCACCATTGTCGCCACCGCTGCGGTGTGGGCGATCCCGAACCAGCCTGCATCAACGGCGTAACACACCTGTCCGCAGGTATGACTCGATGGTGCCACTCGTCCAGTCGCAGGGACGCCATACGGTCACATCGACGTTGGCGCTGTGTTCACCGAGGGCGGTCAGCCACCGCTGCTGGTCGCCGCTGATCTTTCCCTTGTCGGACTTCAGTTCGATGAACGCGACACGGAGCCCGACGAGGACAAGGTCGGGGAACCCCTTGCCATCCGCAGCGACAGGGGTGCGCCACCCCTGTTGGGTGCGGGCCGGTCGGAAGTGGGCGACCTGCCAGCCGAACAGGTGAGCACAGTCGATCACCGCGTCTTGGAGTTCAGCCTCAGTCACTGTCGGCGCCTGTGTCGTGTGCCTCGGAGCTCGCCGCCCCATACCCCGTACCGTTCCTGCATCTGGTCAGCGTAGGTGGCGCACTCGCGTGCCACGACACACGACAGGCAGTATTCGGCTCTGGCCTGCCGCTGCCCTTCACTGTCGTCGTTCAGGAACCGATGGTCGAAACTCCCGGCACACGCCGCCAGGTCAGACCAGTCGTGCAGCAACATGTCGGGTGATGGAGAACCCGAGCGGGCTGCCATACGCTGACCAGACACGCTCAGACTGAGCACCGTCGTAGTCGGCGTGTTCTTCGATGCGTGTGACGACTGTGTTCGCATGGACGACACGGTACAGCGCACGGGTCAGGGTTTCACGCTTCGGCGGGTACCCCCACCGCAACACCCAGTCCGCTTCGATCTGGTCAAGCGTCATCCACCCACCGTCGGCCTCCAGAATGGCAAGCACACGGTCAGGAGCAGACCCGACCATCAGCACCCGACACAGTCGGTCGTGATGGACACGACCAGCATGATGACGAACATGACGATGGCGAACAGCCAGATGACGGCGAGTTCCCTACTCATCGTCGGCCCTTCCCGACATGATCGCTGGCTGCACCGCAGCCTTCTCGCTGCCGTCACCCTCGCCGGTCACCCACTTCGCAATGTGGAGAGCGGCACGGAACGCGAACCATGACGAGTCGTCGGTCACGACCGGCACCAGCTTCCACCCGTTCTCCCCGATGTGGAGACAGAACGCACCGGAGGTGGCAGGCATCGGCACTTCCTCATCACCGACAGCGATGAACTCGCCGTGCCGGTACGCCGTCTGCTGCAACGCAGCCTCCGCATACACGCCGCTGCCGGTCTTCAGGTCGATGATCGACAGCCCGTCCACACCAGGCACCTCAGCGATCAGGTCGAACGCCCCCGCATACCCGAACTGCCGGTTGTAGACGACGCCCTCCACCGCCCACACCCGCGGCTTGACGGTGTCGAAGAAGTCCACCACCTGAACGATCTTCTTCTCCGCAACCGGATCGTCGGGCAGCTCGCTGGTGACCTCCCCGTACAGGGCGTAATGCTCGGCAAGGTCATGGACGAGGGAGCCAATGTCGGCAGCCTTGTCCCGCGCCCGCCACGGCTTGTTCTTCAGCAGGGAGGTGAACTCGACCGTGTCCATCTGCGCTCGCAGTTCGGCGGCCTCATCCCAGTTCTGCGCCACATACTCTGCAACCATCTTCGCTGACCACCGCATAAGGGCCGGCTTCGGGACACCGTTCTGCAAGGCGTTCGTCACCGAGATGAACGGCCCCTCCCCCTTCCACATGTAGAAGCGGCCTTTGGGGCCGTGGTCGCGGAGGTCGTCACGGAAACGGGTACGGATCACATCAGGCATGGTTCCCCTTCTCTCTCTTGACACCGTGCCGGTGTCTGATACCGTACTTGTCAGTAGCACGGTCGTCAAGAGGGGAGCATGTTCTTGTGAGCATCGTGGAACTTCAGAAACGGGCTCGTCGCTTGGGTGAGATTCGCCTGGGCGACACCGTCACACAGAACGGGAAGACACGCCCCGTCAGCTTGGACACGTTCCGTCTCACCTCGGTGGCCCGTGGCCTGTTGCAGCAGGCCGCCGACCTGTGGGGTGGCGAGGTGGTGCCGTGGGACAACAAGTGGCAGCTCGTCACCGACGTGTCGGAACTGCCGGTCATCATCCCGCCGCAAGACCCCGACAATGTGACCTGGTATGAGGCGTGGACCGCGGGCGGGTTGCAGCGCCGATGCGACGGCGAGACAATCGTGAACCGTGAAGGCAACCTGCCATGCGTGTGCAACCCCGAGCATCGCGAGTGTTCGATGGTGACCCGTATCCAGGTGATGCTGCCCGACCTGCCCGATGTCGGGGTGTGGGTCATGTCATCCACCGGCTACTACGCCGCGTCGGAGATGGCAATGTCCATCCAGATCGTGATGGACGCAGCGCAACGCACCGGCCACCTCCCCGACGCTGTCCTCGCCATCGAACACCGTGAGGTGAAGCGTCCCGGTGAACCGACGAAGAAGTTCGTGGTGCCGGTGTTGCGCTTCGCGGACCCGCTCGCTACGTTCCTACCGGACAGAACCCCCTCGCTGGCGTCAACGACCTCCGCTCGACCGCTGCCCCCCGGTGGCCCGAGCGGACCCGCGGGTCGAGGGGAGGGTGAAGGCACCGTGCAACATGTTCCCCACCCTCCCCTCCCCGCAAACCCAAGCGCCCCAACGGTTCCAGACGGCATCTCACAGGAGCCACGAGAAGCGATTCTTTCAGAGGGTCCGGTATCGGACACTGGGGATTTCGATGTGTGGAGCGACCTTCTCACCCACTTGGAGGGAGACGCCACCGAAGGTACGATGGCGGTCATAGAAGCACGCATCAGGAAGCTGTACCGCATGATGCACAGCGTGAACTTGTGGCCCGAGGACGCGATCCATGCAGCGTTGGCGAAGCACTATCAGGTCGCTCATGTGGGTGATCTTCGGAAGGCCGAGCTTCAGCAGTTCGCGACCCAGTCGTTCGACGCTGCACGCCAGCAGGTTGCTGATGCCAAGTAGGCGCCACACCCCCGACTACGAGTTTGACCAGCACGGGTTCCGGTGCGACGAGCTCGGGATCGACTTGACCATGCCGCAGGTGCTGGTGTGTGAGCGATGCTACGCACCGATCACTGACCCGTCGTACTGGGCGAGGGTGATGTTCAACGCTGCCGACGCCCCAGTCGGCATCATGGTGTGGCACTACTACTGCACCAGTTGGGGGGAGCTGAACCGGCGATGAGGGTCGATGTGTGGGTCACGAATGAGGGCGCTGCGACATGGGTCGAGTGGAACCCGGCCACCCTCCAGGTCGAGTCGGTCACTGTCGTCAACCCGACATCGACACGGTACGACATTGAGTACCGCTGGAGGAACCGCACCGACACCTACACGCTGCAACCGAACACACCGGAAACGACATTCAACATCCCGGTGGGGCAGCGGTTCACGCTGCCACCGGACCCGCAACGCACCGCGTGGGGCAACCTCCGGTTCGGTTCCGACCTGTACGGGTTCGACATTGTGGGGAGCGGGGTCTGATGTGAGTCCATGCCGCGTATGCGGCACTCGGGAGAGCCATGCCTGCGTGCCACCGCACATCTCTGAAACACCCCCCACCGCCCTCGTCGGCACCGTGACATCATGGCGCGACCTGTACCCGACCGTGAAACAGATCACCGTGTTCGTTGACCGTGACCTCCCGAAGCCGAAGACGAGGGGTGAGGCGGCGCGTCTCATCAGGGCGATAGCGGAACGGGAAGGATGGGCGTGAAGGTCGGGTCGCTGTTTGCCGGGGTCGGCGGGTTCGACATCGCCGCCGAGCGCGCAGGGATGGAAGTAGCGTGGCAGTCCGAAGTGGACCCTGCCGCGTCGCAGGTGCTCGAGCATCATTGGCCGGGGAGGAACCTTGGAGACATACACGGAATCACAATGGTCGACGGGCGAGGACTGGAACGATTCGCCCCAGCAGTCGATGTTCTCTGTGGAGGATTCCCGTGTCAGGATTATTCAGTCGCAGGCAATCGGGCGGGATTGGCTGGCGACCGTGGCGCGCTCTGGTGGGAGTTCCATCGCCTCATTGCTGAGGGACGCCCCACATGGGTTGTCGCAGAGAATGTACCTGGGCTCCTCTCTAGCCGAGGTGGTCGAGACTTTGCAACGATCATCGACTCCCTTACCGACATCGGGTATGGCGTCTGCTGGGCTGTGCTTGACGCTCAGTATTTCCGACTGGCGCAACGACGCCGCCGTGTCTTCATTGTCGGACATTCTGGAGGACAGCCCCGACCCGAAGTACTCGCTCTCTCCGAAGGCTTGTATGGGCATCCTGCGCCGCGCAGAGAAGCGCGGCAAGACCCTTCCCGCAGCACTGCTATCGGCTCTCACGGCGACGGCACAATCGTCGGATCGCTGACACGGGCCTTCGACTCGAAGAACTACTCGAATGTCCAAGAGGTAGCAGCGGGGAGCCTCGTCGCGTCCTTCGCTGAGAACCAGCGGGCCGAGGTGGTCGAGACACCCTATGTTCGGTCGATGTCGATAGGTGGCGGGAAGCCAGGTCAAGGGTTTCCCGCAGCGCGTATCGGCACGATAGTGCGTCGCCTGACACCGCTCGAGTGTGAACGCCTCCAAGGTTTTCCTGACGGATGGACCGACATACCGGGGGCTAACGACACGCAGCGGTATCGACAGATGGGGAACGCTGTCGCTGTGCCGGCGGCTGAGTGGATTCTGAGAAGGGTGGCTGCCGATGAGTGAGGTGCGGGTGTGTGTGAAGCGGGGGAACCCGCCGCGTATCGTCCGGTACCCGAAGAAGACGGTCGCTGCTGCGGAGGAATCTGTGGACTGGTTCCGTGGCAGGCCGTCGGTTGTGGACGCGTGGGTAGAGACACGGGAGGTGTCTCGTTGGAGAAGGGAGAAGCACGGTGAAGGAACCAACGCAAGCTAACCGGGGCTTGGCACGCCTGACACGCGGCCCTATGTGTTCGATGGAGCCGTTGGATTGGTGGCCGAGGATCACGAGGACAGCAGCCCGTGTGGGGGACTTGAAGCGGAGGGGGTTCACGGTGATGGCGTCGCCGTGTGATCTGCACCGGA
>Ga0070749_10000267_pt1 | contig 34309 bp, 45 predicted proteins | sample VirMetDEL_Nov_18_FD_75180 | JGI IMG/M metagenome (GOLD analysis project Ga0070749, IMG submission 75180) | Aqueous microbial communities from the Delaware River and Bay under freshwater to marine salinity gradient to study organic matter... | ecosystem: Environmental > Aquatic > Marine >...
AACCGCTAGTCGTTAGCTTCCAATAAGATTGCCCTGATAGAAGGTAAGGCCTTTTGTAATACTTCTCGATCAGTTGGGGCTAATTTTTCTAGATATTGAGCTAAGCGCGTTGAGACAGCCGTGCTTTTAACTAGCTTTCTGCCTGCGATGAGGGTAAGGCTGTTTAATATAGCTTGTGGTGCACCCGCACCAGAGGCAACTGACGCAATCCCAGCCCCTACGCCCACCCCCGTATCCTGTAGGCTAATCATATTGTTCCGCACCTCAACCGCAATTCTATTTTCTAGGGCTTTCTCCGCAGTAAGCATGTTCGCCCAGCGTTGATTTAACTCTTTAATTCTTGTACCAGTCTCCCCCAATGGCCCAACTGCTTCATCAATTGCATCATTGATTCGCGAATACAGGTCTCGGCGCACCTTGTTGATGTCATTGTCAAAAGCCTGTCCTGTCCATTTCGTATCATTGCCGATCTGCTGTTTGAGCAAATCTGCTTGTTTTGGTGTCATAATGAGGCTTTTGTCACCACCTGTAACCAGCTTTCCATCCACAACACTAAACTCCTTTGTCAATCCGTCCTTGAGGTCTTGAAGCCGTGAAAACAGGTTTCTTTCACCACTTTTCACAGCCTGCTCCATCGCGTTATCAATAGGGGTTAGGAGCGGAGCGATGTCAATGTTGATACCCTCTGGAACAGCGTCTAGGGCGTCACCTTTGATTGCACCGATCTCATCCTTCTTGTCTCGAATTTGCTTTAGTAGACCCTCTCGGCTATTTGCTGTGATTCCTTCGTCAACAACAGCCTGTCCTGGGTTTTTACCAAAATTGAAGTCATTTTTCCCTGGCCTGATCAAGTTGTTAATCATTTTTGAAGGTAGTTTTTCTGATAAAAACTTCTGGACAGGTCGCAGCGCAGCACTCGCTCCTGCAAAAACGATAGGAAGTGTGCCGGCAACAACGGCATTACTAATAACGTCTGAGTTGATTTCGCCTTCCTGGATCGCGGTTACCCCGCCCCCGGCCCCAGCTTCTACTGCCGCGGTTCCTCCGACTCGGCCGGCTATCTGGAGCCATTTAGGAACATTTCTCAGTTTGAGGGCGGTTTCAGCCGCGCGACCTGCGCGCAGACCTGCACTGCCAGGCAGAAGGAACCCTGCAACTTGTTCTGTCATCATTCCCGTTCTTTGGGCCGGATTTGAGGCGGTTGTTAATGCCCCTTCTCTCAAACCAAAACGGCTTTCAACATCCGCTTGAAGCTGTGCCGCTGAAGTCTCTCCGCCCCTTTGACGGCCCACAATACCCAAGTTTGGGGCTTCATCGATACCGATAGCCCTTTCTGCTGAACGTGGTAGGGCCGTTTGTAGAATGGAATTTAATGTTCGCTCTCCGATACTAGATGCACCTTTTACGTCTGAAACAATCCCCTTCAGTGCACCGATCTTGAAGTCTTTAAGGTATTCGTCTACGTTCTGACGGAATGGTTTTAGTTCTTCTGTTGGGGTAGAAACCGAAGCCCGCTCTGTAGACACAATGTTTTTGAGTTCGGGCTTCCTTTGAATCATGGTGATTCCAACCTCTCGATCCGAGAAACCGTCGAATCGGCCCGGATTTTTTTCCTTGTAGGCTTTGCCGATCTGTTCAATTGTCATTTGTTGTGTGGCCATATATTTAAGCGGTTCTTCTATTGAATGATCTTGATTTGTTTAGTGCGAGGGCTTGCTCCCCTCCTTCCCCAAAGAACCTGTTATAAACGGATTTCTTGACCTCTGGTGTGCTGCTTGCAAACCCTTGCCCTCCTGCCCAGCGTTGTGCGTAAATTTCTTTGATTAACTCTTCTTCTGTCGCATTTGGACCCGCTTTTTTAATCGCCTTCACAACAATGTCTGTTTGAGGGCCATGCTGAACGGCTGTAGACCAGACCACATCAAGCAAAGCAGGAGTAGCCTTGCTGAAATCAAAACCCGCGGACTTGATCTTCTCAACCTGTGGTTGGAAGTGTGTTCTCTGGATGTATTGTTTCTGGTCCTGTGCAAACTCATCCCCATACTGCGACGCAACCTCTTGCCATCTCTGGCGGAACTCGGGGCTATTAAACCTCAGGCCAGCGAACAATTGCCCAAACGGTGACTGTTCAACGTAATCTTTAGCATTGCTGTGGGCGAGCTGATAAACCCCATACGAATATCCCCCTGTGCTGTCGTATCCGATAGCCCCGGGATCACCCTTCGATTCATACCTCTCAGACAGTTCTCCGATCTGGTTTGAGCCGTTTAACGACGTGCTCAGGTCATTCAATAAAGGGTCTTGAATATCGTCGTCGTAGAGAGCAGCTCTCGATCCAATTACATTACGAGGATCGATTCCGAATTGATTTGCCAGGTCGACATACTCATTTGCAACCTCGAAGTAAGACTGCTGCCCTGCTTGGTAAAGGGCCTCAGCTACACCAAGAGCCTGTTTGAGTGTCGCTGTATCGATACCCGCACCGGCCTGAACAAGTCGTTTTGAGCTTTCAAAAGCCTGCTGGATGACTGATTGTCCTTCCGCGGTTCGGGCAAATTCTCCTTCTCTAACAACGCTCCCCGGATCAAGCATTTTATTGAACAATACAATGAGGGCATCGCGAGCTGGACCGTTGTCGCCATTTTCTGCCAGGGTATATGCTTCTTGCATTGCGGAATAAGATCGGTCAATCTCCTGCCAATTTTTGATTTCAGGACGCGCAAGAAACTCTTTTCTGAGAGAGGAGGTGTCGCCGAAACTAGCCCTACCCGTTCCATCAATTTCGGCTCGGAGCTTTTCATTAGTAAGTCTTTGGTTTTCGAGCTTCAAGATTTCTTCTGCGGTCATTGGCTGATTCTGGGACTCTTCAATGCTTCTCTTCAAGAAATCAGGAACGTATCGCAACGCCTCTCTTTCTGATTCCGCCCCAAGTGCGCCGAACCGTCTCTCTGCCTCCTGTAGTAGGAAGTTGAGCTGTTCCGCGGACCTGATCCTGGTATTCTCATCTGTACTTGTGGCCCTTGTCACCACACCCTCTACCTGATCAAGGCCGGTATTATAAAGGTCTGCCAATGAGCCTCTCTGGTTCTCGAGGTTGGCAATCGTAGCCTCCGCCTGGTCCTGAATGTTTCTGATTCGCAGAGATCGAGACTGTGCGCTAATGAAGGGGTTATTATTCTCTTGGCCTATTGCCTCTTTTAGCTGATCTCGCGCTTTTTGGATTTCTGCGTCAATCTGGGTAATTTTCTCTCTTAGCTCTGGCAACCGAGCCTCTTTGAATGCGTTATCAAAGATAGCCTGAGCGTCCAATGACGGCCGACGAAAAACATCATCAACCAGGTCAGGGATACCAAGCTCTGAGCGGATTCCTTCATAATCTTGCTGTGTTGGGGCGTTCTGGGCACCATAAAGCGATAGAAAATCCGTTACAGACAGACCCGCGCGCGCTGCCGCGTCAATAAGCTCTGCATAAGGTGTATTTGGGTCTATAGATGTCGCGGAAGCTCCTTGCCCTGTTTGTCCTTGTGGTTGGTACTGAGGATTGATCACATCCCCCTGAAAGTCTTGCCCATAAAACCCTTGATCCTGGCCACCGGGGGCTGGTGCCTGTGGTGAGTCCACTGGGGCCGCAACCCTGCTACCATCAGGTAGAACAAATGTAGCCTGCTTCACTGGTGTAGGATTTTGCTGAGGGATTGACTGCTTTATATCGCGAGCAGTTTGAACGGCATTTGTTCCAAGTAATAACGGAGTATATGCTCGAGTTGCTGCATCATAGCCGGGTATCTGTTTTATTTTATCTGCAACTGATCCAGCCACATCAAGAGCTTTCCCCGCTGTATCTGCTATCTGAACAAATCTATCACCACCCAAAATAGGGTCTCTGTTTCGATCCTTTTTAAATAGATTAGTTACAGCTTTTACACCGGTTGGTATTAGGTTTGGTGGAATAATCATATTTTTTTAGCAACTTCTAAATGACCCCGTTTTGTACCCAGAACCTCGCCGGGTAATTACAACGGGATTAAACATATTACGGCCCTTGTTCTTATATTTCGACTGCTTTTTAGCGATTTTATCCCAAATAATACTTAGGTCTTTTTTAGCCAACTCTTCTTGCGCGACACCCGCATTAAAGTAGCTTCCACGCTGTTTTTTGAGACACTGAGCCTCACACCACTTTAAAATCGCTTCTTCGATCTCTGTATCACCCTGAAAGATCGTTACATCTGAATCACCCGTTAAATCAGATGGAATTGCATGACCAAAAATCTCAATACCACCAACAATCGTTGATGATGGCGTTGGGTTAAAGAACAGCTTGTTTCCGTAATCGCTACAGTTTTTATCCGTCGCGTTTACACCTTCATTCTCTTTATAAATCTGATAGTCTTCCCAGTTGACATATTCATAATGTTTCCCATCGTAAACTGCGTGTGTAATACTATCCCTCTTGAAGTTTTCAGGGATGTTGACGTACTCCTGACCAGCTTCGCTATCTCTAATAACAGCACTCTCTGTGTGTGGCCAATCATAGAGACCAGCCGCCCACTTAATGCCTCTATTTACCACACGCTTGAGATAATCTGTAGAAAAGAATACGTCACTAGCCGAAACACTTAGTGAGTCAAGTAGGTTTGTTCTAAATTCTCCAAAATTCATATATCTATGTTAGAGCGAGGTATCGCCAAGCTTTGTTAACAAAATCGTATATATAGAGCCGGTAGGTCGCCCCATTCGCATAAAGAACAAGTCCCTGAAAAAAGGTCTTGGGCGTATATGTTGGGGCAGTATCAACTGTTCTGATATATCCCGTGAGGTTTGCAAGATGATTTTCCCCAGGATAGGTCTCTTTTGCGATCATCTTATTTTTTGTGGGAAGTTGTTGGTTATTCTCCTGATTCATAATAGATATCAATACGCTTAACGCCTTTAGGGACGGCAAGCCAGCTAACAACAAAATTCAACTCCTTAAGCAACATGTTGCACCAAAATTCTTTGCTCTTTATCGCACCATCACTACTGTAATTCATCGAACCCAACGACTGTTCGCTGCCAGCTTCATTCGCGATCAAAAGACTATGTTGAGAGCCGGACGATAACGCAGATTCAAGGAATACTTCTATTTTTCTAATCCACACCTTGCCTGGAAACTTCAGCTTGCCGGTCTTTGCACGCGCAACACCATCTGAGTTGTTGAAATCAAGCTTTTTAAGTGTGTTCGTAGAATAGGCCACAAGCAGTTGTTTGCTTCCAATCGCCAAAATCGCCTTGATTTCATTCTGATTATCGTTGTTGTAGTAAGGGTAAAAAGGAATATCCCCAAGACCGTTCAGGTCCCCATACGCCAAAACCGCATTGTTATCAACCACCATGACAACACCATCAAAATTAGTCATTTTAGGCTTGTAGACGGCTGCGGTAGATGGCTTGGTGATCTTTCGGATCAAATCAACTGAAGACCCGTTTAAAATGCCAAAAACATCACCAGAAGTAATAAAATATCCACCACCAACATCAATAACACCCTCAACTTGATCATCAAGACTTGTTTCGCTGATAAACTCACTCGTGTTTGTGTCGATAACATAAACTCTAGCCTCTACTCGTAGCGTGTGAGAATAGTTTTTAGAGCGAGAGGCAAATACGATAAGATCACGCCCGTTAGGGTGCTTGGTTGCTGTAATAATGTTCATGTCCGTTGGGATTTGAATTGCATCTTCAACGGCCGTGGTCCCGTCCCATGTGTGAATGGAGTTACCATCCGGTATATAGAGAGTATCTTCGATAACAACCAAATCATGTCGCTGGTCTGTCTGCAGAGCTGATTTTGATTTGGTATTGGTCCACCAATCATGATCGAGCGTGCTTAGATTGGTTCCATCCAAAAGAGCAATATCACCCTGAGAACTGGCGTATACGTCCCCCTTAAAGACAACCATTTTAGATGTTCCGAAAACATAGGTATTTGTCGCGTCTGTCTGCCTCTTGGTTAAGGTTGTGCCGTCCAATGTGTAAAACTTTCCTGACTTATCAAGGATAAAAGCGTCGTTCCCGCCGAACTCAGGGTCAAGGATCATCTCGATAGCGTCATCCTCAAGGCCCGTAATATCTACCGGTAGGGGCTGTGGGTATAGAACAGTAGCCTGCTCCTTGAACAAGTTGACCCCCTTATCTTCTGGGCTTAGGCCACCAAGAGAGATTCTTTTGCTAAAAGAAGCACCCTGGATAAAGTCCTCTGCCGAAATTGTTAGCATTGATAGCTCCATATCTAAACGTCTTCGTATTTGTTTACCCAGTCGCCTTCGTTTTCGCTGTATTTGTTGCTCCAGGAATCAGCGGTATTCTGGTATTTCTGCCTCCACTTCATGTTCACCCCGTTGAGAATCCCATAAAGGCGATCGCGTAGGCTGATCGTTTCAACGAGGTGGCGGCCAAATTGAGCGACTTTGGATAAGCTATCCGTAAGAGAAATGGACTCCACAAACGACCTAGCATACAAACGAGCAACAGAAATCGCATCTGCAAGAGTGATTGATTCAACAAGAGATCGAACGTACTGAACCTGTTTAGAGATAGAATCAGACAAAGAAACAGCTTCCTTAAGAACCTTCGCGCTGATACGGGCCCGAACAGTATCAACAAGCGTAATTGCGTCCGTAATGTGCTCTGAATATATTCGCGCTGTCGTGATACTAGAAACCAATGTCACCGTTTCCGTTATCCTGCGAGATAACGATTTTCTCATCGAATCGACAAGCGTCACCGTCTCCTTAAATACCTTGCTTGTGTCGCGGATAATTGAATCATTCAAGGTCACTGTTTCCGTTAATGACTTTGTGTACTCAGTCCCAGTAACAACAACCAGCTTAGGGTCGCTTGATGTACCGGTCTGGTCCGCAAAATAAATACCCTTTGTACTAAGGTTGCTATTTGCTCCTGGGTCGCTATTATCAAAATCATAACTAATCATTAAACAGAATTTTGAAACCCCTGTTTTTGAAATATTGGATTTTCCGCTTGAGTTAAGCGAGAAATCGATATATTGATCTAGGCCAGGAATGGTTGCGATGTTTACCCTAGAAAACTCTGTAGTGCCAAAAGCGTCATAATCCCCGGTTGCAAGCGCCGTATTAGATGCTGGATTAGAACTAGTAATAACGATGGCACCAGCAGGTGAGTTAGATTTAGCGCTTGATGAATGCATGAACGAAATCGTCGCACTGGCAATGACATCCGAATCACCAAGCGAAGAGGTGTCAAATAACGCAAACGCCCTATAAATATTGAAAGCACCACCACTTGATGTGACCTCAGGAACTTGAGCTGATGAGGACGAATCGTTTGCCGTCGTTCCTGTTGCTGCCCCACGAACAGTTGCGAAGTTAGAGCTTGCAGGGGCATTTCCTACATACCCGTCAACAGAGGTGGTTTCTGCGTGCGCATCAGGATTGAAAGTGTACGTAGCAAACCCGAAAGACCATTTATTCAGCGCCTGAAACCTATCTAGAGCCAGCCAGTCAATAAAATGAAGCATCGCCCAGAACGGGCGGAAAGCGTAAAAGAGACGCTTTGAGAACTTCATGTGAGTTCTGAAGTCCCAGCGATAGGCGTACATCCACTTCCCTTTGATTTTCTGCAACCCAAGTGGGACGCGGTAAGCGTGAGGCATTAGAAGATCAATCTGCTCATTTGGTAAAAGATCCTTGTTGATGCGAAGGACCCAACGAAAAAAACGTTTCGTCAGCCAATGATTGGATAGCCACAGAAGTCTATTTTGCTGCTTTTCAAACCACGCAAAACTGAGGCATTCAAACTGCCCCTGATTCTTCTTCGATACGTTTTCGCGTTTTGGGTTCATAAGGCGTTCAGCCTAACCCCCGAAGGACAGGGGCTAGATCAAGGCCTAATCTACGTCAACATCGATCGTGACTTGCAAGCTGTCCCCATTCACAACAGGAACGGCTGTGAACACCTGACGATTCAAGAGAACACCACCAGAGGCCGCGTTGAGAACACCCGCTTCTGTCACGCTGAATGAAGCCGTGAAGCTAAATGTCAGAACAAGTCGCGCGGTGTCGTTGGTCACGTCAGTCGTGACACGTGAAGCCGTTGCGGCTGCCCGCTCTCCCCCGCCTGTAGTGATCTCCGTTTCAAGAGTGGTGTCAGAAGCATTGGCCGCAGTTGTTCCCGTACCGATAGCTAAGTAAGTAAATGCGGCTTCCGAGCCAGCCCCGTTTATTCGGCTCGCAGCACCGGCTTTACCCGCGTCTGTGATCAGGTTCGCGATCATCATTTTTTCTCCCCAGCTACCCATGAGGCCCGGGATCTTTGGAATATGCGGGCTTAGAAAGCCGTTCTTTACGAGAAACTGAGTAAATGCGTTTGGCTGGAATAAAGGCTGCAATTCACCGTGAAAGGTCCCCTTTTCAGGACAATCTTGGCCGCTAGCACAGACTGAACAATGTCGCTTCTGGTACTCGAAGTTCTCCCCGAGACCAAACTTTGCTTTTTGTTTAATCTTCAACATATCTATTTGATTTCTTTGCCAGTTAATCCTTTGATTTTTGTGTCGACCTTTTTCTCTGCTTCGACGCGGACCTTTTCATCGGCTGCTGACTTGGCTTCGGATTCGAGCATGCGAGCATGCTTTGAAATCTCAGAGGTGATCTCTTCTTCCGTTGATTCGATAGGAAAACCCAGTCGCTTCTCGACGTGCAGCTTTTTCGTCTTCTTGTCGAAAAATTGAACGCAGACATCGAAGAAGTGCTCTCCTGATGCTTTGATGCGGTCCTGTTTTATCTCTTTGATCTGAGCTGTGAGTTGCATATTTCACTCAAGCCAAAGAGGGGCTGGCGGATTTAACCACCTAGCCCCTCAATTGGGTTATAACTTCCAGAATCCTTCCGCGAGAGCCTTTCGACGTTCGTCGATAACTTTCGCTCCGTAGACGTTCAAGCCCTTGTAGGCTTTCCCGAAATTACCTTTCAAGAAAGGTTCGATTTCGCTTTCCGTGAAGGCCATCGCGAAAGTAATCGCTGATTTGTGACCAGCCAGAACATGGAAACCGTCCGTGCTGTCTCCAGCAATCTGTTCATTGCTGTAAACATCAAACCCCGCGACTCGTCCGATGAAACCATTTTTGATGATTTCTGTGTCAGAATCTGTCGCGCGAGTAAATTCAGGCGCATTGAGCAAGAGAGCTTCGATATCAGCCGGAACCACGAGCCAACGATCCTTTTTAGGGGTTTTGCTCTGGTTCAGTTTTGTGCGAAGCTCAACAATCTTTGCGTAGATGTTGGATTTTGTAACCTGCAGGGCGGTTGCTGCCTGGATTGTGTAAGAAGCACCTGCGCCGATCGCACCACCTGTGTAGGCACTTGTGAGGTCGTCGCTGTCGTCTTCAATCACGATTGAAGTAGCGGAAGCGTAGGACTTCACGCGGTACCACTTGGTGTGACCAGCAGCCTTGAACGGCTTGCCAACCATTGCCGCGGTAAAGGTCGTTCCGCTTCCTGTGACTGCTCCGGTGGTAACGGTTACGGTAACTGTTCCCGTGGTATAGTCGGTTCCTACGCGGTTACCTGCGGCAACGTCGCCATGCAAGCCAAGGACGTAAGAATCGACTTCTTCCTGCAGTTCTCCAGCTTTTCGAGCCATGACTGCGTTAGCTGGGTCTTCGACATAAGACTTGAATTTATCAAGACTTTTAACGCCGAAGTAGTAGGCTTTCTGCTGGTCGGTAACGAGGGTGGCCTCTGATTCCTCAACGTTACCCATTGTCAGATCAGAACCGTTATAGTTCTGAATCCCCTGATCTTCATCCAGAGTAAGAATGTTCAGGCGGGATGCTTTATCCCTAATTTCCCCCTCATAATCAGTATTGGTGATCATTGGGGTTACCGCTTCCTCGAAAAAGATTTCGAGTGCGCGGGAGGCGAATTTCTCCGCCAATGCTGTTGCGAAACTGTCCATATAAGTAAGGTCTTTTTGTTTTTTGACTGATTAAGACCCTACTGCACGGCTCTAACTGAGAGCTTTTTGGATGTTCCCCTTGCGAAGCTCATCAGCATATCGCTTTGGATCATTTGTCCGCATGCGAGCAATTTCTTCTGTGGTTAGCTTCTTTGGGGGGATTTTTGATCCGCCACCAGTTGTTTGTTCAAGAGCGGGAGAACCTTTTTTTGTTTCTTCTTCCTCTTCTTCCTTGGTCTGAGAGACAAGGTTATTGTCAATCATGAACTGCGCGGCAAGAGCGATTGTCGGTGTCGATAGATTCTCGTCCTTGTAGGCGTAGGCCTTAAATTCAGCTTTTTTGCCTTTGAGGTGAGGATATCGAGCGATAACCTTTGACCACTCGTCATTGAAGACTTCGCGGTCGTATGCTTTTGCCAGTACCGCCAATTCCTTTTCGGAGAGAGGAGATGCTTTTGGGGCTTCTCCCTGTGCAGCGGGTTGCGCAGACTGTTGGGTTTGGAATGATCGGAGGTTTTCTTGTGTCTGTTTGTTCTTTTCTTCTAGCGATTTCTTGAGTTCTTCATTCTCTTTTAGAAGTCTCTGGGCCTCGCTAGATGATTGTTTGAATTTTTCCTCGTAATCGATTCCGTCCTTGGTCTGTGGAGTTTGTTGACCGCTTGGCTCCTGCGGGTTTCCCGTTCCGTTTGGAGTGGTTTGGTTCGGATCAAGATTCACTTGAACTTCTCCGTCACTTTTGTTTGGAGTTTGGGACATAAAACGTTTTGCCGTCCTGATTGAGTAGATGCTTGTTTTTGGCTACTCAACGCAGGGTTTGGCAGATTACTTTTCAAGGTGTAAAGAACTATTTTTGTTTTTGTTTCTGTTTTTATACTTCTGCCTTCATCAGCTCTAGGAGCTGTGCTGCGAGTTGCGGCTTTTTGGCAGTGGAATCAATGGTTGCGCCCCTCTTTTCGAGTTCTTCAACCAGCTGATCCTTTTTCATTCCAGCGACTTGCTCTGCAAGTGGGTCGGATTCACCACCTTCTGATTTGGTGGCTTTGCCCGCACCTCGCCTTTTAAGCTCCGCGTCCAAGCGTTCCTGAGTTTCTTTGGTCAGGTAGACTCGGCGTGCTTGAAGGCTTTGCAAATCAGCCATTTCAAGGCTTGACATACCTTTGCCAAGTAGTTCCTCGAAATGACGGAAATCGCGCGGCGTAAGCTCTGCTTTTGCTTGCTCATTCATAGGTTTTTTGCCTATTAAGATTTAATTTTTAAGAGTGATTCAAAGGTGGCCTGTAGAGCCTTCCGGTTACGCTCCGGCAACGTGATAAACGCATTCAGGTCTCTCAGATTCTTGATTCTCGCCTTTAAGAACAAGTCGGTTTCTTTGCTGTTTTCCGGATTCAGTAGCTGTTCATCAAGCATCGAAATGAGCGTGGGAATCATCTTCTTTAGGTCGTCTAGTGTGACTTCTCTTTCCATGAGCTGCTGATATTGGTCGTAAGTCTGCCGCTCCTGTGGGCTCAGTTCGTCATAACCTTTGATCCCTAGTTTCTGGAGAAATGTGTTGATTTTCATATCTAGACGGGTATAGGCTGGGCCGGTAATGGTCCTGCCGGATTCATTGGATTAGACTGTTGACCTGCTTGCGGGGCGTTCCTCATCTCTTCGGCCTTCTTCTTCTCGAACTCGTCGATTTCCCTAATCTCTTCCGGGCTGAGGCCCAAAGTTTTCAGGGCTTTTCTTCGGATTGCTGCATCAAGTGGAGGGTTGTTTGGAATCTTCTGCTGAATCGCGAACATGTTATTCAATTCGTTTGCGTCTTCAGCTTCTCGTTGACGCTTGTTCTCAACGCGGACACGGAAGCCTTTCTTCGAAGTCCACTGGCTCTTTTTTATGACCGCCTCCTGCATGCGACCGTCATAACCTTTTTTGTAGAGCTTGAATTTTTTCTTGTTATCAACGTTCGCTTCCATGATCTGTCGCCACTTCTCGGCCGTTCTCTGCCAGCACAGACGGTAGAACGGTGTCATGCTATTGATCCGCTCCATTGCTTTTGCCACCGTAATTTCAATCTCACCAAGGGTTCGTTTTTCATCCGAAAGAGATCCCTTCTCAACTGCGCCTGATGCTGTGGCCTTCTCAACAAGTCCGATCAAGTAATTGATTGATTCCATGTTGCCCGGAAACGGGGCTACGTTTACCCGCTCAAGCACCTCGCTAGGCTTTCCTGGCAACGGATACCACCCAAACGGGCGCGGGTCCCAAGCAACAGGCTCAAATCCTTCAATCGTGCTGTCATAGAAGTTCATGCCGAAGTTCGCCAATGTCCTGTTTTCGATCTCCTGTGATAGCCATGTATTGATGATCTTGTTGGGCTGCCGGATAATGTCGGCCACCGCGTCGCTGTTGTAGTCTGTTGCCTCCAAATCGTCGGCCCACGATTCAAAAGGCCAGAAATTATCTACGCCAAGAACTTCTTTGAGTGGTTTACAAGACAGAACCACGTCGGAATCAGCGATAACTGAGACATAACGGACGTATTCCTTTTTTTCTTCTTCCCAAAGGTAAGTAAAGTGCTGATCAAGCGATAAGATAATCTCTGACCCCGCGAAATTCTGATCACTGTCAACGTCCATTTGCGTCATTCGCTCGTCTCGATCCTGTTGCTCCTGCTCTGTTCTTGAAGTGATGACTTCTCCTTTGGTCTGGTTTGGCGTATATCGCTCTTTGAGCAAGTCCCTTGCTTCTTGGTCGTATCGTTCGTCGTGGATAACTTCCTCTAGGGGCTTCAATATCCCCGTTTCGATGATGAATCGCGCACTGTCGATGTCGTAAGGGAGGGTTTTTGGATCAACCAAGATGTCAAACGGATCTTTCAGCTCTAAAGTCACTTTTTCCCCGTCCCAGTTCAGTTTCCTGTGGCTTCGGCCGTAGAGCATGACCTGTTTCTTGTCAACACGATCAAGCAGGCTGATCTGATTCTCTTTCTTGAAGTTCTCGAAAAGCTCGTTAATAACGATCTCTTTGTCTAAATCTCCGCCCAAGTCTTCGAAATAAACGTCTGGGTCTTCGTCGATCTTGGCCAGAATGGTCCTGATGGTCTCTTTCATCAGGGGAATACTTACCTCCTGACGCTGAGTAAGGCGGTTGATTGCCACGCGGTTGCGGTAGAGCAGGTAGTTTTCCGTCCAATCAAGATGTCTGCGTTGCTGATACTCAAGAGCAGCAGGCTTTTCGGCCTGATATTTCTCTAGAGCTAGTTTTGCTTTTTCTGAGTAGTCCATTTTTGAACAAAAAAATCCCGCGCGGCGGCGGGAATGAAAACAAACCCGCCTTTGCAACGGGTTTGTGCTTCCATCATACAGTATTTTTTGAGGGCCGTTCTTGGTCGATCTGTTTTTGTTTTTTGTCAAGGGCTAGACTGCTCCCCCCAACGGATTGACTCCTCCAACTGGACCCTTAGCTGTGTAAACTTTCCTCCTCGGAGCAAAGGTCAAACTAAGAGCATCAGGCACACCAAGATCATCCACTTGATAATATTTCTTTAATTCGTCCTTGCTGATGATTTGAATTTTGCCATCCACGCTTGTCTTGTATCGAACATCAAGCAACCCCTTCCACACCTCAGACCGGACCAACCTTCCGCCAGATTCTAACCAAGTCTTCACTTGCCAAAAGATATATGCGCGGAGGTTTTTGTAGAGATCGCGGTCTTCAATGTCTTTTGGAACCGGTTCACCGGACCGGACGGGAATCATTCTTTCCTTTGTTCCTTGCTGATATTTGAGCGTGTTGTAAGTGCCGGAGCCAACCCCTACGACATCAATGCCAACCTGGAAACAATCCCTTGTCTCATGCGCGACAGGTGTCGCAAATGAGACAGAGTCCATTTCTGTTGTTCTGAGTACAATTTCTGCTACATTCATCCACCTCTTGCAGATCACGGCCTCGTTACTACCGCCGTCCGCTGGATCAGCCCCACCAAGTGGAGTACCTACCTTCTGAACAGAATCACCGTCGATCATAGCCCTTTCAAGCGTAGCCTGTGTGATCAAGGGGAGATAACCATGTTGGTCCGCGGCCTCATCATCTGGGAAAAGATTTTCATAAAGCACTGAAAAGTTAGGCTGAGAACGTCTTTCAGCCAAAAATTGTTCTGTTAGTCGCCCCTCGTGTAGCCCCACCCTGTAATCGATATTTATGTGGAAATAATTCTCGTTTTTGTATGCCTGTTTGAAATGGTTGTTGTTGAAAGGGTTCCCGATTTTTACAAGAAAATTGTCGTGCGGATCGTCACCAAGCATACGCTCAACCTTTGAGTTGGCGTTGTCTGAGACCAGGGCCGATTCATCCTGGATCACGTTCTTACAGCCCTGGCCCATGACAGCGTCCCCGTCCGGGCCGGTCGTAAATGCGCGCACACTGCCCCCATTCGCGAATGTGATGTATGTTCGCTTCTTTTGGTCTTTGATGATGTTATCTGCGCTCTGGACCAACATAGAGCGCATTAAAGGGTCATTGGTGACGAACTGAATAACGTGATCCATGATAATCTGGGCCTGTTCTTTGGTGCCGGCAAGAATAACCCAAGGTTCGGAACAGGAGGAGGCTCTCACAGCAACAGCCGCACCCACAGCCAGAGACTTCCCGTATCGGGTATGCGCCATGATGTGGATTCTGTTTTTGCCGCTCCCGTCCGGGGCCTTGCGCGTCAATATCGTCTCCATGATTACCTTTTGCCAAGGAGTAATCATGTCATTGTAAAGAAGCCCCTCTTTCGTTTTGAAAGAGTAGATTTGCAGGATTTTATCGGTTTTGGGGGTCGCGTAAGTAGGTATCAACATAAAAACACCCGCCTGCAACGGGTGTTTCCTTTAGTATAGCATGGTTTTATCTTAACTTAAATGCGATTGTCTGCCGTGCACCATCGGTAATCTTAACAGTATCACCTTTTTCATAGGGCGCGAACTTAGAAATCTCGTTAAATGAATCAGCCGTCATTTCTATGATCACCTCCCTCTAAGGCATAACCAGCCATATCAGCTTTCAGTGTTGAATCTTCTTTTGGCGGGAAAACTGTAACATAAGTATCAATCACCTCCTCAAGAAGCTCTAGCTGGGCTTGGTGGATGTGTTTTTGGGTGTCGAGCAAGAACTTTTTGTACTCATCTGTCCCAACATAATCAGGCTTGGGGGGCATTTCCTGTGTCTTATTTTTGGTCTTCATACCCCAAAACATTCGCGATAAAGTCGTGAACCTCTGGCTTCTGGTCGTCTAGGGATAAGAGAAGGTTCCACCTAACGCCTGCTCTCATTATTTGCCCGAATCGTTCATTATAAAATTCACCTGTACCCATAATAGCTACTCCTTTTAATCCTATCGCCATCAGAACGTCGGCGAGGCGATAGACTGGCTCTCCTATTGCCTCTAAGCGTGCCTCAGCGCACTTCTGTTTGATGTATTCTAGTTTGGTCATAATTCTCCGCTTAATTTTTCGGCAACGAATACGGCCCACATCGCCAAAAGGAAGGTAAGGCCGAGGGATGCGATAAAGCTGTGTTCCTGCACCACGGTAATAACACCAGCGAAGAAATAAATGGCCAGCCCGTACAGCCAGATTTGAGTTGATTTTTTCATAGGGTCTTTATAAAGATATTGCGATTAGGCCCACTCCGAGGGCGGGGAAAGCAGAAGCGATTACCAGCCATTTAAGAGGATCTGTGTCATCGTCAAAAAAGACACCCGCTGGCAGGAAGAACAGAAGAATAACAGGCCACACCACCAAGAACACTCCTGCGAATAACGTTAGGTCTTGCATATCTATTCTTTGACGATTTTAAGGTTCTTCACGCCCAGCTTCTTCTCAATCTCCGCCACCGTCATCTCCACCGTCTCCTCTGGTTTTGGGATATGCTTGCGGACGTAGATGCAGGGAATATAGAACCACTCTGATTTGTCTTCGGTGTAAACAATATATTCTGCAAAGGAACTCCATCTCACCTCTAAACCACACGCGCCAGCCATTTCCTGTTTCTTTTCTTGCCACCAAGCAAAGTGAGGATGGTTCTTCATGTTCGGGCTGATGTCAACGAGGTCTCCCACCTTAATGTCAAAAGGGTAATCGTCGTAGGGAAAGCCAGGGTCAACAAGGATGAACTCGCCTAGATAGTTGTTCCAGGCCCATTGATGATCAAAATTGTATTCCTCCGTGTTGCCTGTATCTTCGTCATAAGAAGAAATACCTTCCTCGTATGAGGCGAACAGTAGCTCTGTTCCTGCTGGAACGGTGCGAAACTCTTGAGTCGTTCTCGCTTTCGTCACGCCGTGCTTTTTTAGATGCTCTTTGAATTGGGCGTAGGTCATAGGGTCTCAATGGTTAAAGGTTTGTTCGTCCTCTTTACTCCAAGTCGTGAAGCATCCTATGCACAGTCGGAGCTTCCCGCGGATAATCACGCCAACAGATCGCTTGCTGCACTGGTCACACATAATCAGTCATTTAGGACTTTCTGAACCTTGTTTAGGGCTTCAACGAGTTCCGGAGAAAGGGTGTGTTCAACCTTGTCAGTGATTCTTTGCTTTAGTTTGTTGTAGTCAGCGATGGCGGCTCTCTTCGCCTTGATGTCGGCGTGCTGATTTATGACGAATAGAAGCTGCTTATCTGCGTTTGCGTCGTTAAAGCCCGCGTCGTCTAGTAGTTCATTTATTCGGTTATAAATGCTAGGTCTTGTTAACATCTCACTAGCAACGGCTCTGGCGGTGTTATACCAGTTCTTCTTGCTTTGATCTGGCTCGTAAGCCTCGATATAAGCCTGAGTTCCATTACCGAAAAAGTCCTTTGATACATAGAGCTGACAGAATCTCTCTTGCCTGAGGCTGAGCTTCTTTTTCTTTGTTTCTTTTGGTTTTTCAGTCTTCTTGGACATAAGTCATTTCTACCTCTAGCGTTTCACCGCTCCTCATGGTTACTGGCTTATCGAATACGCCCCTGTAATAACAAACAAGCTCGTCTTCTATTATGTGGGGCCGCATCAGCACCTGTACTCTTTTAATGATTGGCTGAGGTTTTGTGGCTTTTACTTCAGGCATAATCACCAATTCGTCCACCCTAAGCGTCGCAAAATATATGTCTTTCTGTCCTGTAAACTTACTAGCTCTTGAATCAAGCACTTCTCGCACTCGCAGGATTTATGATGATCTGGTTTTGCTTCTGGTGGTTTGATTTCCATACCATTTAGAAATTCTTCTTGAAGAACTCAAGCTGTCTTCGGCGTTTTGCTGCCGCTTCCCTTCCAAGCGGAATTTTCTTCTTAGAATCTTCAATTACCCCCTCAAGTTTTGTAATCTCGATGCTCAGCTTCTGAGCGTCTTCTCTGAGCTGTTTTTTTGTTTCGCGATCTTCTTTCTTGTGGCTGAGCTCAAGGGACTGGCGTTTGGATTCAACCTCAGCTAAATCCTTTTTCATTCCGTCAAGCTCTTCTTCTTGTTCCGGAACAACAATCTGCTCAAGATAGTCTGCCACCATGAGCTGTTTCTCATCGTCAATCACCTGGCGTTCGAGTTCTTCGATCTTCTGCTTCTTAGCGATAGCTCGGTAGTCTTTTGGTTCTTGCTTGGCCTCTTCTTTTGGTGCCATTGGCATAGATGTGGTCTGCGCCTTATTCCGCCCCCAAGTGGACCATACCCGTTGCAGGTTACACTCAGGGATACGGATAGGTTGTAAACCGCCTCGCGGCGGAAGAAGGCACAGAACGGTTAAGATATTAGATAATTTGTGTGATAATCCCGTATTTCTTGGCCTGTTGCGCTGTGATGAAAATGTCTGTATTGCTTCCCATGTATTGCTCTATTTGGGCGGTTGTCATCTTTGTCCGGTCCTTGATGATTTGCTTAAGAGATTCGTTGATTTGGTTGATCCATTCTGCCTCGTGCTGAATTTGCGTGTTTTTCTGGTATCCGAAATTGTCTGAAACCTCGTGCAGCAGAATCATGCTGTGCTTATGCGCGAAGCGTTTTCCTCCTGCTAAGGCGAGAATTGCGCCTGCGCTATAGGCTTTCCCTGTGATGTAGGTTTCAACCGGTTTCTGCTTTCCTGCGCTGATTAAAAGATCATAAAGCGGGAATAGGGTTGATACCTGCCCGCCATTGCTGTTGATATAAACCTTGATGCTGTCCAGATACCGGTTCTCCATGATCTGGTGGATAGCGAAGTACGCGTAATCCAGTAAATCATCCGTGAAGTTTTGATTGATCAGGATAATTCCCCGTTCAATCATTTGTTTTTTCTGGTCTGTCTCTTGTGTCTGGCCGAAATTTGTTTTAGGTCGATTCATGTGTTTGATGTTTTATTTTCAGCCCCTCGCGTCTCTGATAATCCAGACAGAGCTGATAGCAAGGGGCAGCCATTCACCGGATTTACGCCGGCTCGTTTTGAGGTGGATTACTCCTCAGCAACACAGTATCGAGATAGCCCAAGAATGGATCAGGCTATAACGTAATCTGTGCGCGTTTTAAGTCCCCACAAAAAAACAAAACCGCGCCCGACGTTGTGTCGAAAGCACGGCCTATCTGTACTATAGCGGTTTTTCAGAACTCAATTCTTGGTCGACCCTCTTTTTGTTTTTGTCAAGGGCTTCAAGTAAACCGTCTCCCATTTTGGGATTTACCACCGTGACAAGTGCATAACCGGACGGTCCCTTTGGATCAAAGATAAAAACACAACCAGAGAAGAACCTGTATACCCGCCCTTCTTGTTTGATGAATCGATGAGCATACTTGATGGGCACTCTTTCGTTGCTCAAAAGAGCTTTCCTGGCCATTTTTCCGTGTTTGTCCGGGCGCGTCCCCAACCGTCTGGCGATCCTCTCTTTTGCGTGCTCTGTGATGTAGATTTTGGTTTTCATATGAACATTTCCTTCGCTGCCTCTAACTCAGATTTTATTTGTTCGTAAACGTAGACTTTTTTCAGGCCTGTATTCGTCTGGGATAGCTTTTTAAGGCGTTTCAGCCTAGCCGCTGGTAAGGCTGTCTTGATCCACTCCCAAGCCTCTATTGGGCTTTTGTGCCAGAAGTGAATGTGGCAGCCGTAACAGAGGGTTTTGACATTCTCCAAGACGTAGCGCATGCTTGGATACTTTCCTTTGGGATAGATGTGGCTTGGGGCCAAAGAATCCGTTCTTCCGCACCGCACGCACCGGTAGCCGTCTCTGGCGAAGCAGGCTTCTCTTAGATGTTTATCGAGGTTTTTTCTTTGTGTTTTTGTCATGTTTTTGACCTCAATCAGCTTCCCTTTACGTTCACGATCTGGCGTAAAACGTGCTTGATCTCAACAAGCTCTTTGCTGTTTTCCATGACCTGATCAATGTCTTTATAAGCGGCAGGAATCTCATCAAGGAGCGCAGCGTCTTTCCTACACTCAACGCCCTTTGTCTGCTCAATGAGGTCTTCAACTGAGAACGATTCTCTTGCCTTTTTGCGTGACATTCTGCGTCCTGCGCCGTGTGGAGCTGAGTGGAAGCTCGCGACATTCTCAAGCCCTGAAACGACATAGCTTCTGGTTCCCATAGAACCTGGGATAACTCCAAGCTGACCTTTTCGCATCTGAATTGCACCCTTTCTCGTAATCCAGACATTCTGCCCCATGTGATTTTCAAGCTGCGTGAAGTTGTGGTGGCAGTTGATCCGCTCTAACTCGATTTCATGCTGGTGTCCGTTCTCCCCGTACATGGTATAGCTAAGCTCTGTCATGGCTCGATCCATCATCTCTTCACGATTAAACAAGGCAAAATCCTGCGCCCATAAAAGATCTTCGATATAAGCCCGAAATTCAGGCGTATTCTCAATCAGGTAAGCAAGGTCTTGATCCGGCAAACTGATGAAATAATCCTCCATGAGCTTTTGTGCGGTTTTGATATGCATCTGCGCAAGTTTGTTTCCAATTCCACGCGAGCCGGAATGTAAAACACACCAGACCTGATCATTCTCATCAAGGCAGATCTCGATGAAATGATTACCCGATCCAAGTGAACCAAGGGCAAGATCCCATTTCTTATCAAGCTCTGAGTAATAATCTTTTGCCCTTCGGAGAAGATTCTCTGCCCGCTTCAATGCGGTGTCTGTCATCTTGCTGTTCCGCCCACCGGCCCCAAGCGGCACCCTGCGTTCAAGACCAACGCGGATTGATTTCAGGTCGTCCGGCAGCTCTGATGCTTTGAATTTGGTCTTCACGGCGATCATCCCGCACCCAATATCAACCCCCACAGCAGCCGGCATGATGGTCCCCTTTGTAGCGATCACAGAGCCTACTGTGGCACCCATACCGAAATGGCAGTCCGGCATGGCTGCGACGTGATGATAGATGAATGGTAAGCTGGCCGTGTTTTTGAGCTGCTGCATTGCCTCAGGCTCGATGTCGGACGGATCAATGAACGTGATGAGCTTGTCGTTTACGATGTGCATATATTTTTGGCAGGGGCGGCAGGATTCGAACCTGCTTTTGAGGTTTTGGAGGCCTCCGTGTTGCCGTTACACTACACCCCTAAAATTGCTGTTTAAGACTAAACATTTGCAATTGACCCTCTACGGCCCTGATCCGATAGACCGCCGCATTCCTCCCACTCTGGTTCTTTCTTGTAACGCCCGTTTCTTCTATCCTCCCCATTCGTTTTAATTCCGTTACTCTTGGTCTGATAGAAAGGACGGACATATTCATCTTTTCAGCCACCTCATCCGCGGTTAAACCCTGAGAAGAAGCAATAACCTGTAGAGCCTTTGCTCTTAGGGTAGAAGCGTCAATGCTTAATGCTGCTTCTTTGCTCGTTCCTTCCTTTTTGTAGCCGGCTGTCGAAGGGTACATATTAAAACTCCTGCCTCTGGCTTAAGATTTGGGCTTGTTTCTTAGAAAGTCTGATGAACTCCTCTATTCGTTTCCGCTTCCCTTTCGCTTTCAAATATTCCGTATAAGCAACCTTCCCTTTTGAGATTCTCTTTGCAGCCGCAGCCGTTTCACCTTCTCCAATCAGCTCCCCCTCAATCCTTGCCATCTCCCCTTCAATTTCAGCAATCGCATCGTCTAGCTCTTCAACAAGGATATTCAGCTTCAAGCTGCTCTCGATCCAAATATTTGCGGAGATAGGATTTCTCGTTTTTACCGCCTCCCTAAACCAGTCAAGAATAGTGTCGATTGTTACGTTTTCTTTTTGCATATTTTGGTGTAAGAGGGCCGTTTCTGTTTGGGACGAAACGGCCAAAGATCCCTCCAACCCCACGACTGAGCTAGCAGTCGGCACTATGCAAGCGGGTTAGGCTTGCGCGAGATAGGATCACCTCCTTTTCACGCCGCCGGATTGCGGCGCTGTTGGCGATGCTTTGGGCAATATGGGGCCATCATGGAGGCGAACTTGCCGGAGTTGATGCCGTCGATCCGCTCCATGCTCACCTGCCAGTTGTTCAACCCGTACCATGTGGTCTGTCGGCACCCCTTGTGCAGACAGTAGACGACGATCGGCGGGCGGGTTTCCGTCTCTCGAGTCGGTTCGCAAGTACCCATGGAAAGGCTCCTTTCGTTGTTCCCTCCCCTAGACCATTCCGCCCAGGGCAAGGAACAACTTACAGCCTTTCAAAGATCGCCCTGATTACATTTACCGTCACTGCATTGCCGAGACACTTGTAGCGTTGAGTGTCTGAGACGCAATCAGTCCAGCCGTCCGGGAAGCCCTGTAATCGTTCGCATTCAGTTGGTGTTAGTTTTCTAATCCGTAGATTTTCGATGATACCCTGCCGCCCTATTGCATTTAAGCCTTTGTAGTGGGTCGCTGTTATTGTGTTACTGACCACCACACCGTGCTTATCCTGTCCTGTGAGGGTAAAACTAGGGTCATCATTCTCTTTGAACCGCCTACCGTTAAGAACTGGAATAGCTATTTTGGGCTGACGATCACCGCCCTGCATTGTGTTCAGGGTTGGTGATATTCCATCATCAGCGTAAACCCTATTGTTACTATGCTTTGGTTGATTTATTTGCCTGATCCCTTGTTCCTCTTTAATAACGTAACCACCTGTTCTGTCCCCTTTGGCGTATCCAGCTTGCAGGGTTCCGACCACTTCCCCTGATTTAATAGTTTTTCCGTTTTCTCTTTGGATAGGAAATACTTTTCGTCTGGGTTCTCCTCCAAGATGTCCGACAATGAAGACACGTTCTCGGTTTTGTGGAACTCCGAAGTTTTTGCTGTTAAGAACCTGCCATTCCACGAAATACCCCAAGTCGGCAAGAACCCCAAGAATTGTCTGGAAAGTTTTTCCCTCGTCATGACTAAGTAAACCTTTAACGTTTTCGAGTACCAGATTTCGGGGTCTTTTTTCGGCGAGAATCCTTGCGATGTCAAAAAAGAGTGTCCCTCTGGTGTCTTCAAATCCACGTCGCTTTCCAGCAACGCTGAAAGCCTGGCAAGGGAATCCCCCAACAAAGCAGTCGAAGTCGGGAAGCTCGGTAGCATCGATTTTTGTAATGTCTCCATAGTTTTTGTGTTTGAAATGTTTTTCATAGATTTGGATTGCGTACTTGTCTATTTCAGAATAGCCTATACACTCGCCTTTATTGCCGATTCCTAGCTCGAAACCTCCGATGCCAGAGAATGTTGAGAAATAAGTCATATTTTTTTTTATTCTTGATCGCGCCCTCTAAGCTGGGGGCAGGGATCAGGGGAGAGGACTTGTATGGGCCGGTCGATCCAAGCCCCCAATAGGAGCTTTTACTGCCGTCTTGCGATAGGCAGAACCCTACAAGCTACCCTCCCCATCCCCGCCCCCGACTAATCAGGAGCGAGATCGAGAGACTATTCACATTCCACAAATTTACCGTTCTCCAGCTTGTACCACACATCTTCTTTGATCTTTTTGCCGTCGATCTGAGCAGCTTTAATCCATTTCGGTTTCCATTGATCGTTATCTTTATCTTTTTCCCATTCAGTAAGTGCGAACCAACACCCCTTCTTTCCTTTGGCTCGTCCCTCATGACCAGCGACCATGGCCACTGAGTGTTCTGCCTCCATTTCGAGCTGGCTGGAATAGCCTGACGCTGCGAGCTTGCTGTAATAGCCTGACGCTGCGAGCTTGCTGTAATCGCCTGACGCTGCGAGCTTGCTGGAATAGCCTGGCGCAGCGAGCTGGCTGTAATCGCCTGACGCAGCGAGCTGGCTGTAATAGCCTGACGCTGCGAGCTGGCTGGAATCGCCTGACGCTGCGAGCTGGCTGGAATCGCCTGACGCTGCGAGCTGGCTGTAATCGCCTGACGCAGCGAGCTGGCTGGAATCGCCTGACGCTGCGAGCTTGCTGTAATAGCCTGACGCTGCGAGCTTGCTGTAATAGCCTGGCGCTGCGAGCTGGCTGTAATAGCCTGACGCTGCGAGCTTGCTGGAATCGCCTGACGCTGCGAGCTTGCTGTAATAGCCTGACGCTGCGAGCTTGCTGGAATCGCCTGACGCTGCGAGCTGGCTGTAATCGCCTGACGCAGCGAGCTGGCTGGAATAGCCTGACGCTGCCTGAATTTTTTCATCAGTAGCTTCTTTATTCCTCCGAAACAGGAAATCAATAGATGCTTTAATGAATGGGAGTAAATCGAAGTTGATTTTTAGTTCGGCTTCCGTTGTCTGTTTGATCAGTGGTTTGATGTCGAGCAAGTCGAGAGAGGCGTATTCATTCCCTTCTTTGTCCAATAATTTAGTGTCCTCTCTAACGTACTTCTCATTGAAAAGGTCGATATCTTTGTGCAGGTCGTCTTTAATCTTTTCGACATTCATATAACCAAGATGCCTCATTTCGCTGTCGCCGACTGTCATTCCGACGTGCTCAAGAAATTGGACGACGTAACCAACGTACTTAGGGTGAATATCGCCGTTGCCCTTACCTTTAACCTGTTGATCTTTTTCCATCGTGCAGTGGGGCATGTTGTCCTTGTCACGAAGAGAATAGACTTCTACGTCTTTACCGTAGTAAGAAGCGACACAGTGACGCATTAAAAATCCCTCTCGCTTGTAAGCGTTCTCTCCGATCAGTTTCACGATCTTAAAACCGTCTTTAAAATCGAGAACAATCTCAGTATCTTCCGGCTTCTCTTCGATCTGAGCGCCCTTTTTCTGCAAGGATTTGGTCCACGCGTCCGCCAACTTCTTTGCCTGCGGATAGCTCATTTTGCTGATCCGCTTTCCTGATTGAGCAAGATAATCAAGGACATGCTCTACTTCTTCCGTAGAAAGCTGATGCTTCTCAAGATGATTCTTGAGTGTTGTCTTCACCCATTGAGTCAGGTGTTCGTCTCCCCCAATATGCTTGGCGTAGTCTAGGTACATAGTTTTTTGTTAATCTTTCCATCCCCGCCCCCGACTGTTCAGGGGCGAGAGGGAGAGGTTATTTGATTTCTCTGATCAATTCAGGTTGAGTTGTCAGCTTCAGCGGCTGATCTGTCATCATGTAATCGCCGTTCCATTCAACATACGCCCCCTCAGTTGTGAAGAAGAAAATACCGTCAACGTTTTCGCCAAATGTCCCGTCAAGATCAGGGGCAGCCACTGTATAACAAGGCTCCCAGGTTACCCCATCTAAACCAGAGCGATTCCTTCTGCAATTATTTCCTTCTGCGTCCACAAGCTTTTCTGTTGGTGTCATGTAGGATTGAAGGCTGGAGACTTTACCGGTTACGGTATAGAAGGCCATGACACGACCATAGTTGACCAAATAGATGTAGCTGATCTTATCCTCCGCATCAAACAACTCAGCCCGCCTTGCGACATTCAGACGCTCCGAACTAGTGGTAATTTGTGGAACAGGAACATTCTTTGACACCTGCGCTTGAATCTCATTGCTGGCCTGAATATCGTTTTTAGGCTTTTCCGGCTGTGAGCTTGAGACAACTGAACAACCCGCGCCCATTAAACACAAACCGAGAACTAATAGTGACGGAACAAAATATTTTTTTGACATACTATCGTAAGATATTAGAACCGATTTCAAGCACGTTTGGGATCAAACCGTCCTGAAAAATGTTTCGGTTCGCTTGTTTAGATCGTGAATTGTACTCAGCAACCAGGTCTTCCAGATGATTGCGTAAACCTTGCTCCACAGCAGCGAGCCGTGAATACTCCGTCTTGTCTTCAAACGTCCATGTTTCGCGCGCACCCGCTATTTCCTGAAAACTTTCAACCGCCCGATGAGCGGTCTCGACCTTTGTTTCAGTAGCTAAGATTGCTTCATACCTATCCTTGAACCATTCGTAGTTGTATAGAACATTGTCAGCTGCAAATGTCTTGTCAGAAATATCGTATTGAGACTGAAGGATATTTCCCGCAGTATGCGCGGGAAACAGGAGCGCCTTGAGGGCAAACCCACCAACAGATAGAGCTGAAAATCCGAGAAAAGCCAGAACAATGAATCCAAAAATGCGCATACATTCCGCAGTGAGATGCGAGCTGTTTAATTATAGTGTTGGTTTCTATTCTCTCCTGATACCTATCGCCGACGGATCAGCGACAGGCGCAGTTGAGAACAGGTATAGCCTCGGAGCATGGGCCGTGCTCTCCGAAACTATATTCCGCTTGCAACGCTCTGGTGTTGATAGATCAGCCCCTCTTCTGTCTCTTCGACAAGAATGTATCGACCGTTTTTCATGCCGTGTAAGTAGTTGGTCATTGCTCTTTGAACCGGTATCCCTGATGATTCATACGGAAAGATCATTATCGCTTGCGCGTACCTATCTGCCATGATTTCAACGAAGTCAAAGCGACCTAGGATTGATGACCGGAACAAGTAAATGAAGCGGCCTCTCAAGGTGATTCTGTCTCTCTTTTCCGTTCCGTAGATCATTCTGTTGTTCGCTTCAATACAATTCGGCTGGCACTTATCCTCCACCCACAGGCTACCGCAGAGGCAAGAGCTATCCAGCTTGTTCAGCACGCTTTCAAAGGACTTTTGGCATTCAAGGCATTTGTATTTGTGTATTTTTCGCATATTCTTCACCGTCCTAGGCATTCTTTCCACCATTCTGGATACCGAGGAAACCATTTTAGGAACATTTCTAGGCTGTGCTCAGGATTCAGGCGGTCTAAGCCTTGGTCTTCTGCACCTATCCACTTCCACGTGCCAATGAGGAACTGATATAGCCCTACGGCTGAGCTGGTCTCGCTTCTTGCTTCTGGTTCTAATGAGCTTTCGCATTTGGCTATACTGACCGCGGTCTCTTCGTCTACCCCTGACCCGCGCGCTCTTTGCCTGATCAGGTATTCGATCTCGTTCATCTTCTCGATGTAGGGTAGAGTTTCAAACTTCCGATCCTCCCCAGCCGTGGGACCTTCGGCCCAAGCCCGAGGGCCGAGGCTTAGAGCCTCCTGTGGGGCCAAAGCCGCACCTGCCGGGGAAGAAGTCATGAGATAGCCAGCCCACGCAGCAAGGCCCAAAGCGAGCAGTATTCTGATGTAGTGTTTCTGTTTCATAAAAACTTCAATTGCTTTTCCATTGTTTCAAGAAGTGCCTCAGCCTTCCCCGTCGTTCCACCCCTCGCGATATAGCCTTTTAAGCCCTTGATCATCCCGCGCAGGGCGTTTGGATTCCTGAAATGGTGTTGCGGCATTACAGGCTCCTCTGGCACACCCTCAGGCAAGTCATAGCGCGGCACATCATTCTGGCGTTGCTCCCAGATTTTCTGAGGGTACTGTTCCGCGAACTCCGCCCACGGTAAGAGCTTCTGAATCGACGAAAGCCGATATTTCTGCCCCTCGATGATCGCGACCTCTGCCGTCGCACCAAGTAGGCTGTTAAAATCTGCCTCCGTGATAGTCTTGTAGGAGCCGTCAAAGAAGACGATGACGTGCGTTTTTACGAGGCTTGAAAGGCTGTGCTGCATAAAATTTTTAGCTTAGAACAAGGACTTTTGATTGATTTTCTTGCTGCTTTTTCAAGATTCCGTCGATGATCTCCCCGCGCTTGAACCAGAGTCTTTCAAGCGATCCAACGCGCGGCGCAAATTGCTCTGATTTGCAGTAGACAAGCATTGCCCTGATCTGGTCTCGCGTGAAATTATCCAGCAAGTGCTTGGCAAACATTCTGTCTCGCTTTCCCCCTGCGCTTCGAAAGCCTCTAATCTTCTCGAAGTCGTCTAGAATCTGATTTATGTCTTCTCTGCCAAACTGAGGCTTTGCCTCTGTTTCGTTAGAAACAGTATGTGTTTCCTTCACATGTGTTTCCTTAGTGTCGCTGTGAGCGACTTGGTCAGGTTGCTGTGAGCGACTTGGTTGACCTTCTTGCCGTGTCGTTGTGGGCGACTTGGCTTCATCCTTCACCATGTCGCTATCAGCGACTTGGTGAGCCTCTTTAAGCCACTCGCTTTTGTCGAAAAGAACATAGCTGTTATTCCGCCAGATTCCGTTCTTCGCTCGCGTCTTTTGAACGCCAATTACGCTATATTTTTCCAGCTCTTGTAAACCCCTCATTACGCTGTCGCGAGAAATTCGCAACTTCTCCGCGATCAACTTGATTGAGGGGAAACACTCCTGCTCTTTTCCTGCATGCCGGCACAAAACCATGTAGACACTAGTCGCGTATGAGCCGACAAGTTGAGCTTGGTGATCGACGAAATAGTCATCAATGATAAATTTCTGGTTCCTCCTTTTGTCGATGACGCGCTTCTTGGCTGGCATGGTTTTGTTTTTAGATATCCTCTTGGTTCCTCTTCCAAGTAGGCTGGACACCCCGATGAATCAGATAACCTTCCCCTTTCGGGGCGGGATTGCATGCAATGTTTTTACTGCTGATTACCAGCTCAGATGCTCGTGGCATCTATTCGGAGTGTCCAGCCCACCAGCAAGTGATGGGCTGCAACGGTTAGTCTTTTTTCTTTTTAGGTGCTGTGTACTTGATGTAGCTGAACTGCTTATCTTCTTTCGCTAGTCCTTCTGCCAGCAGCTTCTTCTTGATCTCAGATTTCTCCTTGGATTTTTCTTCGAGCAACGCTTTTGCTTCCATAATTTCAGGTGCTGCTTCGATCTTGTTCTCAAGGTCCATCTTTGCTCTGAGGACCTCCTCATCGAGCTTGGAGACGATTTTGAGGCCTTCTGGTAGAACAATGATCTCGGTCTTGTACATGATGGTAGCTTGGCCAGAATCCGGGGTTTTGAACGTCTCAGCTTTCTGTTTTTTCATTGCTTGGTAGAGTTCAATTTGCAGTGCTGGTAATTCGGCTTCTACCTGCTTCTTGATCTCTTTCAGCTCCCCGATCCGCTTAATCAGATCAGGGATTTTCATTGCTTTTGCCATAGATGTTATTTAATGAACGGAGGTTCTTCTGAAGGGAAAGGAGCATCGCCAAACGAAGGGATATCATCCACGGTGATTTCTTTCTTTTCGTCTTTTTTCAGCCAGCACTTTTCCTTACAGAAAATTTTGCCTGTTTTAGGATTTTTAACTTTGTCTGCCCCACAATCAGCGCAGCGAATATCAGTTGCATTTGACGGCTTTTTGTCTGCTGTCTTCGGCGACCTGCCACTATTAGCACTGCCACTGAAGTTTGAGTGGTCCATGTCCTCCACGTCCTGAGTAAAGCGGCTAGAGCTGTTCGTTGCTTCAAGAATCGCGCCAACGTAGCTGCGCTTCTGTGCCATTTTCATGATTGTATTCTCAAGATCATGAAAATCGGTTTTTTCAATGACATAGACGTTGTAAGGAGAACCAGCCTTGCTTGTTCTTGTCTCAAGTTTTCCCTGCTTTTTCTGCTCAGGAGTGGCTTGGTTCTCGAAAATAGTCTGATAGCGGTACTTCTTTTCTTTGCTGTTACAAGTTCCCTCACAGGTAGAGACCACCTGACCAGACTTGTTGAAAACCGTGGTTTTGTATGTGTACTTCACAAAGCTGTAATCATGTTCGATAACCTTCTCTACACACTTTTTTTCGGATCGTAGGAAGAAGAGCTTTTCGAGTTTCTCGGCTCCCGGCTTCAGAAGAGTCGGTTTGTCAACACCAGGGATTTTCCCGTAGTCAACCTTGTCTTTAAGCATTTCGTTCACAAACTCGTCATAGTTCTGAAGAAACGCCTTGTACTCAGTAATCTGAGACTTTGATGGCAGGTTGTAGCTCATCGGCGAAAGCCCCTGTTCAGCGTGTAAAATTTCCGCTTCAACAGGCTGCGCTACTTGCACCGCCGTAGTTTCTTGATTTTCCATATTGCCTAGACGTAGAAGAGTGAAAGTGCTAACAGGATCAGGGCGAGGCCCTTCAATTCGCGGCCCATTGCCTCCTCTAGGGCCTTTTTCCGGTTAGGGCGATATTCGCCCCGGAGAATGGCGTTTTCACGCCACACAGATTTGATGTGTCTCATAAGTGTTGGTTAATGATTTATTCATCGAACTCGTCGCACACGCAGTATTCAAGCCCTGATTCTTCGCACTCTAGGATGTGACCGTTGAGGCCGAGATTCATGAGCTGATACCCTGCCGGATAGTTGCTACTCATTTTTGTGGTTTTTAACTCTTAGCCTCCGCGCGCTTGCAGCGGAGGTCTCGTCTACGCTATGGATTCAGGCGTGAACCGCCCGAAGGCCAAAAGAAAAACCCCGTGATCTTTATTTCACGGGGTTTTGCCAATGGTCTGTGGATTTATTTTTGCTTCGTATTTATAGCGTAATCATCTGTAAAAATAAACCGCTCAACCCCGTGAAATAAAGGTTTTTGCTTGGATTTAATTTTCAATGATCGTTGCTTACATCTGTATATTATCCTAAAGTTGCCAATGGGTCAAGTGGGCTTATCCACAGCATCTTTATCTGCTTTCAGGTACTTCCACCACCGATAGACTGTCTTTACGTCCTTCCTCAGGATTCTTGCGATATACTCAAAAGAGAGTGATTTACCCGTCTTTTTATGGGTATATTGCCTCAGATCAGCCACCCGCAACATCATTCTGCGGTCTTTCTCTGGTCTAGCCATATTGTCAATGTTACTGTTGTCTGTATTCTATCTCAGAGCTGCCAATGGGTCAAGTGGGCCTTTATCCACAATAAACTTATCGTATGTCTGCCGCTTATGCTCCCCGTGGAAAAAGGTGTATGGATCAGTACTGCTTACGTTTTTGTGTCTCGTCATGGCTTTGAGCTCGATTCCCGACGCTCCGCCCATTGAAAACTCGAGAGCGAACGCATGCCGCAGGCAGTGTGGGTGTAAGTCTCTAATCCCTGCCTTGCGGCAATAAAGCAGCATCGCCACGCGGATCGTGTTGTCTACCATCGCTTGTCCGTAGGTCTTCCCTGCTAGCGACAAGAAAAGATTATCTGACTTGATCCTGTCTTTTGGTATAGCGTTTCTAATTTTAAGCCATTCAATTATCGCATCGTTTGTTAGGTCATCCCACGAAAAAACGTCAAAGGGCGTTCCCGATCTCTTTTTTTCGGTCTGAACAATCCCCTGTTTTTTAACCGTGTCTATCGTTTCGCTTTTAAGCGAAACTGCTTCCCCGACACGAAGCCCGCCGCGCCTCATCATCAGTAATACCGCTCTATTGCGAACATGTACGGGCTTCTTCGTCTTAGGAATCGCATTCATCAACGCAATAAACTCTTCATCCGTCGCCGGATCTGGCATACGAAACTCCCTTGGCGGAATAGGTATCCTTTCTGGGTTGAACAAGAGACGCTCCCCTTCGTCTAATGCGAAGCGGAAAAATCCTTTTAGCTTCACGCCCCGGTGGCTGGTTGTGTTTTGGTCAAGCTCGTAAATTCCATGTAAATCATAGAACCGAATAATATCAGTCATGCGAACACTTGCCACATCGCAATCGTTCATGAAAAACCCGAACAATCGCAACGGCCCAAATTCATTGCTCCTTGTCGCCAGAGATACCTCGTATTTCCTTTGAGCAAGGTACCTTCGCATTAGTTCACTTAATCGCATAAAAACAAAACCCCGCACCGTTACGTACAGGGTTCTGTTCTGGGCAGAAAAAGCCCGAAAGCCGCCCACACGGAGCGACTTTCGCCTAGTGTAGTATAAAACAGCCTCCTAATCAACCCTCGCCGGTAACGGTTACCGCTTGTAGGCGGTAGACAGCGAGAAAATAAATTGTAGATCGTGTGGGCAGTTTTTAGCTCAGATCAGTCTGAATGTCAAATAGCTCTGTCAAGTTACATGATAGCACAAGACATCCTGGGCCAATAGGCAAAGGTGTGAATCTCCTGTGTAAGAAGTGTGGACTATTTGATCGGCTCGTCCGTAACAACGCGCAGAATAGCAAACACTGCCCCCACAATGGAGAGAATCAAAGCCTCCATGTTCTGCTCCCCGCTGAAGTACAGCCCGAACCCTGTACAGATCGTTGCTAAAGAAGCCCAAATTGTTTTTGACTGGTACCATTTCTTCATATTACCCAAGCGTCTCTGCGCGCGGCAAAGACAAATCAAATAAATATTTATTGGTGCGTGAAAAGTGATATAGATAGTTCACAATATCGGTGAAGGTGTAGCCTCCGTAAGTGACCGCGTTGACCAGGTCAAACCAGTTGCGCCCGGCAGCGGCGCGCGCGGAATCATGCGGAGCAAAAGACTTGTAGATGGACTCTTGAAGCATAACCGCGCTTCGCTGTTCTGCGCGCAGGTCTCGCGGTTTGCCGTATCTTTCCTCTGGTTTGGGTTGCGGTTTTTCCGGCACCTCATCAATCGCTGTCCATCCGTTCGCGTAGAGCGGATAACCGTACGGAATGTAGCAGTAGCCATTATCCCCCCAGTCCTTCCCCTCGCTGTTTAAGACCTCAATGACTCGACGTTCTTCGTCATAGCCAGTCATAAGCATTGCGTGGCCCATCCCGGCCCGTCCGGAAGCCATCGGCACCAATCCAGACCGATCAGGAACGAAATTCTCATAGAGCTGAGTGCCAATCACAATTGGCGTCTGGAAGCGGAAAAGCACCTCCTTGAAGCCCTCAAAACGAGACTGAGAACCGCGATCAACATAAACAACCTCTTTCACCTTGAATTTCAGCGCCTCCGCCTTGTGCTCATCCCTTATCTCGTAGACCCGAAAGCCGATCTCCGGGTAGTCCTTCTCGTAGAAATGACCATATTTCTCAGGGACGCTTACTGCGTTGTGCAGATAAGTACCGGACGTGCGCGGCAGTCCGTCCGTGAGCTTAGCCAATGAGAATAAAGCCATTGCAGAGAAATCCTTGAACTGTCCGCTTTCTCTCATTTCAAAAAATTCTCCCAGATATGTTCCAGCCCAGCCAACACAGCTAAAATTGAGCTGCTTTCCCGCTTGCGGCATTTTGTCTCGCAGGCTGAATTTTGCAGGCATGCGTAGATCGCCAACAAGATCGTTAGCAACGGGAACACCCGCGCCCGCGATGATCGGGTCCGGTAATGCTCCACCAAATTCTCGGTTAGACTTTTCCATGCTGTCTGTGTTTTAAAACCTGTTCAACCTGATAAGAGAATCTCCTCAGGTTCTCTTTCTCCCCGTTGCAGGGTCTTCGCACGCTGTAACGCATAACCACAGGGCTTAGCCCCGTGACAACAACCCCCAAAATGATTGCAATCAAGACCAGATAGTTCATAGTTACGTGAGTCGTCTTTCACACACGGCTAAGTGCTTCTCGACTTTCTCTTTGAGGGCGCGCGAGTCGTCTCTGTACGCCTGAATCAGCTTGTCTGACTGAGAAGAAAGCTCTTTGTGAATCGGGTATGGCACGGTCTCCTTGACTGTGTAGTGCCACTGCTTTACCACCACTCCCGCCAAAACAAGAATGATGAACGCTTGAAGCGCCACCAGCGGGTTATCCCCATTAGCAAGAATCTGCAATATATTATGCTCCACACACTTTGGAATAAAGAAAAACACCTCGCGCAACGGGGTGTTATCTGTATAATAGCAGGTTTACTGCGGGCTGATCTTGGTCTGATTTTCTGGCGGATTTGTCAAGGGCTGGGAACCTGTGGATAAGCCCATTCTGGAAATCACTGGATCGGGACGCGGGGGTGTGCTATACTCAACTCAGTAGTCCACGCCCTTTACGCAAACACGGCTGATCCCCGTCAACAGCAAGCCACCACAAGGAAACTTGTGTCGAATCTGGCGTAGGTCTCAAAAGGATCATGCGCCATAGTGCGTACTTACACTCTCAAAAGGTGTGCTTGCGCCTACGTCAGATTGGGTACAGGTTTTTCTTTGTTCGCGCCCCCCTTTAGCTTAACAGTCCCGAAGCTGAAGGGGTGCAGGAACAGCACCTTAGCTTGAAGGCCCCGCGCAGCCAGCGCGGGAGGAAGCCCACAGGCGGAACTTGGTCTTAGTGCCGGATTGCCAATCCGGAAATGAGCCCAAAGAGAAAAGCTCGCCAACTAGTGACGAGCCTGATCTCTGAAGAACAATCGTCCTTCCATGCCATTGGTTGTGATGTGTTGGACAAGACCTCTCAAAGCGCTTGGGGGGTCTTGTTTTTTGTATAAAAACTTCGTTCGAGACTAAGAGACTATCACAACAATATTGTACAGTCAAACGGTGTGATTGACAATAATAACTTGTCAACAGGTTGAAAGAATCTGTTGAATTAGTTAAAAAACTCAATTTTTTAGCTAATACTTGACACAATTTAGCTCTACCCTCTATTCTGTGGTATCTTTAGCGTAAATTAACACGAGGGTATGAAAAAATTTATCGGGGTCTTTCTCCCTCTACTTGTTCTGGCCTTGTTGCCAGCAACTGCATTGGCGAAAGACGTATATGTAAAAGGCTATTACAGAAAAGATGGGACTTACGTAAAACCCCACAAAAGAACGAGCCCTAACTTGATCAAAACAGACAACTACAGCTTCAACGGAGATTACAGCGATTCTATAAACGACAAATCTTTTTATAATAAATACGGTTACGATCCAGAGCCTTTTGATGATGAAGTGGTTGGACGAACACTCCCGCCCGTGCCAAGACTATCAGCCCCCGTTTTGCCATCGAACAATCTCCAGTACGATACCTCTCCACCAGAACAGCAATACCCCCACCCTTCCGAATTGCTGCCAATGGGAGCTGCTAAGTCGGATGATTACTACGAAAACATGAGATACGATGGACCGACGATTGAGGGAGATTATTCTGACCTGGAAGCATTTTCTCAACCAACCCCCACTTATTATAAGAAGCCTTACCTCAAAAAAGAAATAGCAGTGGCGGTGGACACCACAAGAGAAGCCCCGAAAGAATCTGGTCACTGGGAACTTGCCCTTTACGGACTAGGCGCTGCTTACTTAGCATTTAAATTTATAATCTAAATATATGCTTCAAGCCATCGGATTTTTCGCGGCAGGAGTGGTGATCACATTGATCGGAATTGCCA
>Ga0070749_10000268_pt1 | contig 34290 bp, 75 predicted proteins | sample VirMetDEL_Nov_18_FD_75180 | JGI IMG/M metagenome (GOLD analysis project Ga0070749, IMG submission 75180) | Aqueous microbial communities from the Delaware River and Bay under freshwater to marine salinity gradient to study organic matter... | ecosystem: Environmental > Aquatic > Marine >...
AAGGGTAATGCATGATAATAAATCAGTATCAGCTTATCAGATAGGTTATTTTAAATTTGTTGAAATAGTATAAGATATGACAATAGTTCGGATTTGCAGTATTGATAAAGCGATAGGAATGGGATGGTATATTGTTAAGAACTGGATTAAAGATGATGCAGTTTATGAGCACGGCCCATTTAATACAATGACAGAAGCTCAAGCATACGCTAAAAAACACAAAATAAAATAAGTGACCGATCTTTTATTTTATAGCAATGCAGATTGTATTTATCGGCTCGCTATTTATTATGTAATTTTTGGAGGATGGTTATTTGTATAATATGAACGTAGATATTTTTTCTGACGGCAAACTACAATTTGACAAACCTAAAGCTGAACCCAAGCCTTATGGGGTTTTTTTAGGTAAAAAACATAAGTATTTAAGCCGTGGTCAAACAGGAATGGCATTATGGAATCATAAGTGGGAGCTTGAATTTTTTCCTGATGGTGAAGAACATGGAATCAAGTTTAAAATAAATAAAAAAGATTTTTGGTTTGTTGATAGAAAGTGGTATTGTGACTAATGTGTTTTAGCCCCTACATAGATGATACGGAAATTAAAAAAATGAAACTAGTAAAGCAAGTAAATTTTAAATTAGTAGACAAAGAAGGCAACGAGCTTTTTGTAAGAACAACAGAAGAAGATAAGTTTATTGAATATTGCTTTCTAACTGATCTTGAAGAAGACCCTGTTTTCACTTTTACAAAAGAAGATTTGAAACAGCTGGTAGATAATTTATCATGAAATATTTATTATTATTTTTAATTGGAGCGTTAAGCATTAACGCCGAAACATATACTATCCAATGGCAGCAAAACGATAAAGTTAGTAATTACTCTATGGATGTCGGTTGTATTGAAACTGGATTTTCGTCAATGAAAAGATTTAGTGGAGATAAAAGCTGGTTTGATGTAGATTTATCTGCTGGACTATCTTACAGAATTGTTTTATACGCTTATGGTAAAGACGGCTCAAGAGCTGAGTCAAATGTCTTGATTATTAAAACCTTAAAAGAAAAAACTGCGCCAAAACTAAAAGCTCCAGAAATCAAAGCTATTAAAAGAGATTAATATGGAAGAAAGTGAGGCTTGGAGGAAAGAAGGGCAGGAAGAGCCTTGGACAGAGGTCAAAGAAACAAATGAAAGATTTGTTCTACAGCTTGAAATTAGAGAGCTAGGAACCATGATGACTATGCTTGGATCTAATTTAGCGACTTCTAATGTGGAAGACACTAAGGAAAAAGCTTTAAAACTGGCAGAAAAATTTGTGCATAATTGGAAATATATTGAAAAATGAACGAATGGCCTGAAATAATCAAAGAGGAGCTTTCTTACATTAATGAGCAAGCTTTGTTTGCAGATGGCTTCGATGAAGCATTACTTGGGATAGATATGAATGATTACGTGGCTGTTTACGATTCAGAAAAATGTATTGACATCTTGATGGAAACCTCTAATATGACCAGAGATGAAGCGCAAGAGTACTTTGAATTCAATACTTTAGGCGCTTATGTTGGAGAATACACCCCTAGATTCATAAAAGTATACAATAGGCTATGAACCTCATATTCGCTATCGTTTTAAGCAGCATTGAGCTAAACTATGCATGTCAAGATCAACATATTGACGCAACCTTTAAAACATATGAAGAGGCGCAGAAATATGCAGATTATTTTAAACCCTATCACTCTTATCAAATAATCCCTTTCTTGACTTTTAAAAATTTTGATGAGCCTTAAACATTACTATGTATTTATAGATAACTTAGACAAAGCCCATGAGAAGAAAGCTGCGTCTGCTTTTAAAAAATGGGCTAAAGAAATAGCTATAGACGTATTCGATGGTTGGATAGATAAATTAAAGGAAGTAAATCCTGAAATCTATGATTTTTTCAAGTCTCATTCTTTTTTTACACAGAGTGTAATATCTAATATAGCAAATTTCATTGAAAGACATTGTAAATTCATACAATATAAGGGATCAGGGTATATCCTCTTTAAAGATAGGGACACCTTGGAAGACTCTCTTCAAGAGTTAGTCGAAGAGATTATTGGAGATTCTGGAAATGAAAATTGTTAGATATATTTTAGATCTAATTATGAAACTCTTCGGAACCGCTAATGAAATCTCCGTGGACGCATCCGTCCTCCAAAAACAAATCACAGACTTATCGATCAAAATAGACAAATTATCTTCTAATACGCCTCAAGATTTAGCTCCGCTGGGAGATATGCTTGATACTTTGCATGATAAAATCCAAGAAGTAGAAAAGCATTGTGCCAATTCAGCCTCTTTTGATAAACTTCAAGAAGATATAGTTGCCCTAACTACTCAAGTATCTGTGATTTCTACGTCAAATAATATTGACGCTCCAGTTGCTTTTCAAACGCCTAAATTCGAATTCATTTTAGGGAAAGACGAGAAAGGTTTTTCTGACACTTCTTGGGACGAAATTGTAAAGAAAGGGCAAGAAATTCAATATGAATACTGGAAGAAAGCTGAAGAAAATTGGGGCAAGCTTCACAGAATGTCGGAAGGCTGGCATGGCTCAGCGATGTCTCCGGTTATAAAAATTATTTGTGAAGAACCAGAATATTTATTCAGAAATACAGTTAGACTACCGGGAAGATTTTGCCTATCGTCTAATGCTAGGTGGTCTTCTGTTTTAAGATTTTATACATTTGGAGATAAAGTTCTTAAAGATGATACTGGTTACGGATATAAATGGAACTCTCCAGTTTGTATTTATGTAGAAGGTAAAACTTACGTAAGGATGCCTGACGGTGGAACAATGGTAATGAAGCCCTTTGAGCAAACTATTGAAGAAGTTATTATTTGCCCAATGACTAAGGGCATACCTGTTTACCTTTGTGAAAACCAAGACAGATTATCAATTCGTAACTGTAAGATTCTTTCTCACGGCGGGGCTCAAGTTGGCATTAGGCATGGACCTAAGTTAGCTGAAGGTAAATACCCTTGGGAAGGCGTTACTCAAAGCAAGAAAAATGATTACAATGTTTGGCTAACTGATCCTCGGTTTGATAATTTACAAATGGAAGGCCCACATAACAACAAGCGACCTCAAGCAGCAATGAGTATGTCTGGCGCTAATATTATTATTCAGAATTTAAATTTATATGGCTGGATGCAAGGTCCATATCTGTATGGCGGAATTAATAGAATTATAAATGGCTTAACGCAGCATTGGGGCAATACATCTGACGGCAGAATGTTTTGCGCTAGAGATGAAGTCGTTTCTTATACTGTTAGTTATACTGATGATACTAAAGGTAAAGATGCATTTAGCTGCATAGCTGGAGATTTCAAACAATGGTATTTAAGAAAAGGCAGCAGGGCTCCAGAAAAAGGCGGCTGGCACAATTATAACGAACCAATTTTATGATAGAAATTAAATCACAGGAAGAGTTTGACAATTTAATAAAAGCAAACAATAATGTTATCGTAGACTTTTGGGCTCCTTGGTGCGGTCCCTGCAAAATGATCGTACCAATGGTTGAACGCTTAAGTGAAGAGTTGTCTAATGTAGTGTTTGCGAAAGTGAATATTGATGAAGTTGTTGATGTTCCAACAAAATATAATGTTAGGAGTATTCCTACTTTAATTAAATTTAAAGATGGGAATTTAGACAGTTTAAGAGTCGGAGTCTTGTCATTTAAAAGCATGAAAGAATGGATTGAATAAATTATGGAAGGCTATATAGGACAAATCATATTATTTTCTGGGCCTTTTGCCCCAAAAGGCTGGGAGTTTTGTGAGGGGGGCGCTTTTTCTGTGCAAGATCATCCAGCTTTGTTTTCTATTATAGGAAATACTCATGGAGGAGATGGTATCGAAAACTTTAATTTACCAAAATTAAATAGCTTAGCGCCTAATTTAAAGTATATTATTTGTATTAATGGTTCGTATCCAGAAAGAAGCTAAATGAAGAAACAAATCATTCAAGCGCTTATCGCACACTACAACGCAAACATCTTAAAGAATGAAGTTCTTCTGAGAAATTATCTAGAAAATGCGGCTGGGATAGGTGAGCATCCTGACATTGTGGAAGAGTGCGTTAAAATTGTAGATGCTATAGCAGCCGCAAGGGATGGCAGGGACATTGTGGCAGCTATTGACTGGGAAAGCTCAAATGAATAGCGAAGAAACATTAAATATTTTAAACGACATACTGGAAAAAGATCCATCAGCAATGATGGCTTTGATGTCTGTTACAGTTCCCACTAACAAAAAAATATCAGAAAGCTACGATATAAAAATTCACAAGGGTTATGTTGAGTTTGGTATATTAAGCGTTTTAAATAAGCTAATTGAGAAAGAAGGTAAACGCATAGCTTTGGATTACACTACAGACGCAGATTACACAATGCATCCTAAAAAGTTTATTTTGAAATGAGATTAGGAAAGCTTTACGTAAAAGATGAAAAATGGATCATTGAAACTGATCAAGGTTGTAATACTTTTACGACAAAAGAATCTGCCAAACTTTTCGCAAATTTTTACAAAATAAAATTAGATGAAAAAAGCTAGAGTATTTACTGTGGTTAAAGGTCAGACTTATGATCCGCAAGGAACTGTTATTAAAAGCGCAGCAAAACAGCTTGGGATTCAGCATATTGAAGATGTTAAAGCTGGAAGACATTTCTTACTCCTATTTGAAGACGACACCTCTAATGAAGATATAGTTAAAAGCACACAAGAAGCAGCGCAAAGATTATTACACAACGATATCATAGAAGATTATGATATTAGTTATGATTTTTAGTTATGGACCCAGAGCGATTTGGTTTGTTAAGATGGGTTGGTGAGATAATTTTAACGTGGCAGCTCGTAATTATAGTGTATTATATTATGAAGTGGACATTCTTGAATTACTCTTGATCATGAAGTATGGAATACCATTGCTCGCCATAGGTCTTCTTTTTTGTATAGCTAAATTTAGATGATATGTCAGGAGAATTTTTATTCATAGTTTGCAGCGCAATCTTTGTTGTTGTTATAATAATAAAAGCTTTTAAAGAAGATGAATAATTGTGATATTTGTAAAGAAAGTTTTGATGAGCAGGAGATAGAGATACGGGAATGTGATTTGCCTGACGGGTCTAAATTTCTAGCATTTATTTGCAAAAATTGTTCAAATGAAAAGACAAGCGAGAATTAATTTTGATGTGGACTTAACCGTAGATATAAACTTGCTTCGGTTCGAGCTTAAAAAACCAGATTTAGATTATCCTGATACTATTGATGGTAAATATTACTTCACTCTCTCTAATAAAGAAAAAAAACTTTATAGATTGTTCAACCACGCCTTTGCCCTTCAGCACAGCTCCCAAAGTAAAATTCTTAACTTTTCTATAGATGAATCTTTATAAAGAGTCTGGAGTAGACGTAGCTAAAACAGATAGCCTTGTAAAAGACATTTCTGGATTAGTAGATAACATAGGTGGCTTTGGTGGCTTATTTGACTTAGGTGATAGTTATTTAGTTGGTGCTACTGATGGAGTTGGCACTAAAATACTTTTAGCCCAAGAGTATAACATGCTAGATGGCATTGGCATTGATTGCGTTGCTATGTGCGTAAATGATATCATTTGCACCGGAGCTAGACCTTTGTTCTTTTTAGATTATTTCGCTTCTTCTAATGTAGATAGAGATCAATACTTAACAATTTTAAATTCTATTAAGAATGGCTGCGAGCAAGCTGGTATCCCTTTAATAGGAGGCGAAACAGCTGAGTTACCCTCTTTGCTTCCTGATAAACATTTTGATATTGCAGGGTTTTGTGTCGGGATAGTTAAGAAAAAAGAGTTAATAGATGGAAGTAAAATAAAAAAAGGGGACGTAATAATTACTTTTCCAAGCAATGGCTTTCATAGCAACGGATATTCTTTAGTAAGAAAAATCTTCAACAAAGATAAGCATGAAAAATATATAGATGCTATTCTTAAACCAACCGAAATTTACGTTAAGGAAGTTTTGAATTTAATAGATTCTGGAGTTATAATAAAAGGGATCGCACATATAACTGGAGGCGGCTTGTCTAATTTAAATAGAATTCTTCCTGAAGGTTTAAAGCCAAGCTGGAAAGATAATATTACTAGGCCGTTTGTCTTTGATATATTTCAAAAGGACGGAGATATTTCTGACGAAGAAATGAGTCAAGTTTTTAATAATGGAATAGGTCTTTGTTTAGTGGTTGACCCTAAAGATGTGGGCAAAGTTTTTGCAGAAAAGATATCTAGACCAGCAGTTGTAGCAGGAGTTATAGAATGAATTTAAGTTTTCAGAAAGTAGAAGGTTTTTGGCTTCCTATTTCTGATAATTTATTTAGTGGCCTTATTAAGCAAACTAAAAGACTTGATTTAGATAGAGGTCTTTTAGATAGAGTTGAGCCTGAATTGGGAGACGGAGTTGTTTTAGATTTAGGAGCCCACATTGGTACCCACTCAATAGCTTACTCACGGATTGTTGGGTTGGAAAACTTAATAGCATTCGAACCTTGCTCGATTTCAGCAGAATGCTTGAAGTTAAATGTTAGCGGTATTACTTGTATTGAAGCTGTAATTTCAGATAAAAATGAAATAGTTAGGTTAAATTATGAGCATGGGAACTCTGGGGCTACAAGAGTTTTTGAAAAAGGTAAAGAGGCGTATAGCATAAAATTAGATGACCACATAGATTCTTTTTTATACCTGACAGAGAAGAAAAAAATATCTTTTATTAAGATGGATATAGAGGGGTTAGAGCCAAAAGCTTTAGATGGAATGAAAAATTTAATAAATAACCATAAACCAAAACTACTAATAGAAATTAACCCCGGAGCTCTTGAGAGGCAGAATTTTACTACAGAAGATTTATTATCTAGAATATCTAATTTTGGGTATAAAGAAAAATTTCGCACTGGAGACATAGAGATTCAAAGCGATATATTGTACGAAATCATTTAATTATGGAAGAAGCTATAAAAAAAGCTATAAAAGAGTTTTCGGAAATGTCTAGTCAAATTAATCTAGACAGTCAAGCTGCGAGAGACGCATTAAGTTATTTTATTTACGAGGAGATAAAAAAAGTTGAATTTAAAAAAGAAAATGAAAACTAATAGAAGAACATTTTTAAAGGCTGCAGCCTTAACTGGAACAGCTACCACTTTAAGCGCAGCCGAAACAGTTAATGATCCATTCTGTAGTTTACCTAAAAACGGTAAATCCTTTGATTTTAGTAGGGAGCCCAAAAGAATAAGAAAAAGCTTCTACGATCTTACCGATGAAGAAGTAAAGAATCTTTGCAGAGCAATCGGCGCTATGCGTAATAATGTGCCGCTGAATAACGCTGCTAACTGGCAGAATTATGCTTTACTTCATGCATTTCATTGCACTGATGCTGGCGTTGAGACCTCTCAGGTTCACTGGAGCTGGTATTTTCTTCCATGGCACAGAGGATATATTTATTTTATGGAACGTATTGCTGCAAATTGTCTTAAGCAATACTATCCTGATATAGATAGTTCTAATTTCGCTTATCCATATTGGGATTGGAGTAACCACCAAGAGATGCCTAACACGAAAGAAAGAATCAAAGCAGGTATTCCAAGCCCTCTTTTTGGTTATGATCTTACTAAATCAGACATGACCGAAGCAGATAATCTTGGTTTTGATAATTTAGCATTATTTGATGGTTATCGTAAACCAACTGTCAATGACTCTAAGATGTCTATCGAAACAGAAGTAGGAGAAGACAATAAAAAACATATTGCTGAAACTAAATTTTATATGAGTGCTGAATATATTAATGCGGCGCTTCAAACTCCATTTGAAATATTTGGAGGTAAACGTAAGACAAGCAGAGAAACAGGCCAAGGTCTTATCGAACAAAATCCACACAATAATGGTCATGATTGGGTAGGAGAGAGGTATGGCAGTAATAGAGATATGGGAACATTAAGATACGCAGCTCTTGATCCTATTTTTTACATGCACCATGGTAACATTGACCGCATTTGGTCTCTTTATAAAAATGAAATGCCTAGCGTAGAAGGTCCATGGGGTAAACAAGAATATACTTATGTTGATGTAGATGGATCTCCAATTACAGTAACAGTTAAAGATATAGTCACAAAGCTTTCCCCTCAGGTTAAATACCAGCCACCGTCCGATGCGCCATTAGAAATTAATTCAAATAGCGAAAATAAATTACCAGATATTGTTTCTGTTCCTGTTAATCAAGTGTTAACACACAAAGGGTTGACAATTAAAATTCCTGATAGCAAACGGCTTTCGAAGTTAATAAATGATAAGTCTGTTATTTCAATGATGACGATTGAAACCGGGCCTATCTCTTATGTAGGTAAGTTTAGAATTAATATTTATAATGATAGAAGGTATATTGGAAGAATTAGCATGTTAGATGGAAGGCAAGCTGATGATCAAGATCCTACTATTAGTCATGAATTTACAACAACTGTTGGTATTGCTCCTAGCTCATTAAAAAACACTATGGATACCGTTATGCAAGGATACCCTAAAAACTTAAAGTTAACTCTACAAAAAGTTAAAGACAAAAAGTTTAAAGTTGTAATCAAATCAATTCAATTTTTAAATTTAAAATAATATGCCAAAACCAAAAGGATCAGGAAAGCATCAAGAGAAAAAGGGTCTGAATGATAAGATTCACAACATGAAGGGTCGTCATTCTAAAAATAAAAGCTCTTCAAATAAAAAGAGCAAAAATTATATGAAAAAATATAGAGGGCAAGGTAGGAGTTAATTTTGAAAACAGTAATAGTTTTAGGCGCAGGCGGATTCATTGGCAACCACCTAGTGTCCGCATTGCATAAGGAAGGGAACTTTGTCATTGGGGCTGATATCAAAAAACCTCTATATAAAGATTCTAAGGCTGATGTATTTTTAACTGGAGATTTAACTGATAAGAAATTTCTTTTTCATGTTTTTAGTCAATCAATAACTAAGGGTGTAGATGAAGTTTATCAGCTAGCTGCCGACATGGGCGGCGCTCAATATATTTTTTCAGGACTAAATGACGCTGATGTAATGTCTAATTCCGCTAAGATAAATTTAAATACAGCAGAAGCTTGCCTAAAACATAAACCTAATAGAATTTTCTTTTCTTCTTCTGCTTGTATTTATCCAGAGCATAATCAGCTAGACCCAGATAATCCTAACTGCGAAGAAAGCTCAGCTTACCCAGCTAACCCTGATAGCGAATACGGCTGGGAAAAGATATTTAGTGAGAGATTGTATTTAAGTTATCACAGAAATCATAATTTAAATGTCAGAATAGCAAGGTTTCACAATATATTCGGCCCCTATGGGACATGGAAAGGCGGCAAAGAAAAAGCCCCTGCAGCAATGTGTAGGAAAGTAGCCGAAGCTGCCGATGGAGGAGAGATTGAAGTTTGGGGAGATGGAAGCCAGACTAGAAGTTTTTTGTATATAGACGAATGCTTAAAAGCGGTTCTTGATTTTACGAGGCAAGATTACTTTACGGGACCAGTAAACATAGGTTCTGAAGAAAAGGTTTCTATAAACGAGCTAGCCCAAAAAGTTATAAAAATTTCTGGTAAAAATATCTCAATAAAAAACTTGCATGGACAAGAGTTTTTTGATAAATATAATTTTAAGTGTCCACTAGGTGTTAACGGAAGAAATTCAGACAATAGATTGTTTAAAGAAAAAATGGGCTGGGAGCCTTCGTTTTCTTTAGATGAAGGCCTTCTTCAAACATATAATTGGATAAGCAGTCAACTTTAAGCCAGTGTGGTGAAATTGGCAAACACAACAGACTTAAAATCTGTCGCCCATTAGGGCTTGTCGGTTCGAGTCCGACCACTGGTACCAATTTAAAATTATGTCAGGCCCAGAAAATTTAAATAAAACATGGTTTGTGGATATTGATGGAACTTTATTTGTTCATCGCTCTAATGAAGAATTAGATGAAATGATGGAGAGGTATGAAATAAAAAGTCATCTGCAGGAATCCCCGATTCAAGAAGCTATTGATTTCATAAATAGTCTTCCTAAAAAAGATAGAGTCTTGCTTACTACAGCTAGAGAGTCTAGACATTTACCTCACACTCTAAGAGCTTTATACCATTACGAAGTTCGCTTTGATCAAATTATAGACGGCTTAGGTTCTGGACCAAGAATTGTTGTAAATGATATTAAACCAAAAGGAACAGCCGAAAATAAATATCCACTCACAACGGCTTATGCCATTAACGTAACTAGAGACCTTGGAAACCTAGAAGTCGTTTACGATGATATTAAAGAAAATATTAAAATAGAAATGGGCCGCAAAAAAACAACAGTCCTAGTTTAATTATGTCAACACCTACAGATACAGAACTTCAAAACGCAACTATTAACTTAAATAATATGATTCAGTTTAATACTGATTTGTATACTTATGGTAACGGTAAAATAATCACCGCCTACAGTTTATTATCGCAACAAGATGATAAAGACTTAGGACTGCAGATAGGTTTAAATCTATTAACAAGTGCAATGGAAGCTATAGGCGCTGAAGCAGGTTTCGCTGGCGCTATAGCTGGCAATTTTGTATCTTCAATGATTTCTAGCTATGCAGAAAACACTCCCATATCAATTGCTGGACCTATAGCCAGCATAGAAGAAAGATTTGAACAGACTTCATTACAAGCTGGCAGAGACCTAGCAGAAATATGCGACAATCCTGCAGCATATTGGGATCAAACATATTCTGGAACTTTAATCACTCCATTTGTCACTAAAGTAATATCGGCAAATGTTTCAGACCTTGGGCAACCAGATTTATTTCCTTCTAAAGATCAATCAACTTATCAAGATTATTTAATTGAAGCTTCTTATGCTTTAGATCAATCTATTTGGTCTGTGCTGCTAAAGAATTTTATTATTACAGCTTATTTACCCGCTACGGAATATAAAACAAAATACTATTCTGAGCAAGATATGGAAAATAATGCAGCTGGATTTTATGGCGCTCATCCTGCTTATTACAACACTTGGGTTTACGAAGCTGCTAAAAAAGATAAGAACGATGCTTATTGGCAAACTCAGCACAACATAGGAACTGGCGCAAGTAGTTTTCATGATGGAAGTTTAAGTAGTGATGCTTGTCAACATTTATTTATTGATTCTTATGATAATGTTATTATTAATTCAGAGGGATTATTTAATAGATCATTTGTGTTTAATAGTTTAGGTATTCCAACTACCTCAAAGACTTTAAATAATTAATTTACTAAAAAAGTGTAATATATACATATGGCCAATATCGCTGATAATTTTAAGGGCCTACCAATAGAAGACTTAATTGTCTCCCCCCTTGTTGGTATGGCGAAAGGACAAGCAAAACTTAATGATATTACTTGGAAATATATCAAAGAAGTAGCATTCGACGAAAACGGAAACACGAACGCAATCGACGTTAACATTCTTCGCTACGTCAAACCATCAGACGGCGGAACTCCACAACCTCAAACTCTAAAAGCAAAAGTTCCAATGCTTCCATTGGTTCCTTTACCTGCTTTGGCAATCAAGAGTGCTGATATTGAATTCACAATGGAAATCCAACAGTCTGAAAAAACAGAAGATGAAAGTTCATCTGAAAAATCAGCTAGCGCAAATGTTAGTTATAAATCCTTTTGGGGCCTTAGTGTTAATGCAAGCGTAAGCGGTAAGGTTGCCACAAAGTCTACCAATACACGCAGCACAGACAATAGTGCTAAGTATGATGTTAAGGTACACGCTGAGCAGTTACCTCCAACAGAAGGTATGCTGAAGCTTTCTGATGCATTAAATATGATGCTAGATCCTGTTGTTTTAAATGATAGCAGCAGTAAAGATTAAATAATATATGGCGAGTAAATTAAAGTTGCAAAAGCTAATAGCTTCGCTAAATCATGCTGTATCTAATTCAGTAGATTTTTTAGAAAAACAACATGTAAATAATTTACTCAAGTACTTTGACAAAGACGGGAACCCCGCTACTTCTGATTTCCAAGTTGGAGATGAGGTAATGAGGGTTCCCTTATTTTGTTTAGCTAATCATCAATCACTTTCTTTAAAAGAAATAGAATTAGAATTTTCTGTTTCACTGGCTGATACCGAAGATACCGAATCAGATGAAGATCATGTTCACATAGACTTGCATCATGTTGAAAAGAAACGCAAGATGCATGTCAAAATAAAAATGGAAAATAATGGAACCCCTGAAGCAGTTAATCGTCTGAATGATGAGCTGATACAAAAAATACAACAAATTAAAAAATGATTGGTGGCGGTTTCGTTTGTCCTTCTTGTAGAACTCCTCTTGGTATTGACTTAGGTTTTATTATTGAAAATCCAGTCTGCCAATGCCCTTCTTGTGAAGCTATTATGAGTTTTGACTACAATGAAGAAATAGCTCAAGAATATAAAAAAACTTTACAAGAAATAGAAAGCATAAAAAACAGCATTAAAATCTAATAGTATTAAATACTACAAAATAAAAGTAACCATTTAAACATTTAAAACGTAATATATAAAGTATGAGAAAAATATTATCTATTTTCGCAGTGGTAGCTATCGTTACCGTAACAGCCCTAAGTCAAGACGCTCGCCCTCAAAGAGGGCAATGGGGCCCACAACGCCAACAACTCACTGAAGAGCAGCAAGCTATCGGAAAGTTTATGGCAGAGGATGAAGGTATTAAGCAGATCCGAGAGAAAGCGATTAAAGATATGATTGCTTATCTTGTTAAAAAAGGTCACAAGGAAGAGGATGCGAAAGCTGTAGTTGAAGCAGGAGCTAAAGCTGCGGAACGTTTCAGGTCAGCATCAGGTCGAGGTAATCGCCAGCGGCCTAACGGAGAAGGTGGTCAACGTCCACCAAGACCAGAAAGAAACTAAAAATAATACTTGCAGAGCCCCGAAAGGGGCTCTATTCTTTTACCCACATGAAATTCGCTAAAAGCCACGAATGGGTCAAAGTTGAAGGGGAAATAGGCACAGTTGGTATTAGTGACCATGCTCAGAACGAATTAACTGAAATCGTTTTTGTAGAGCTACCTCAAGTAGGTAAAATATTGAAAGCTGGAGACCCTTCTTGCGTTGTTGAATCGGTAAAATCTGCAAGTGACGCATTTACTCCAGTTGGGGGAGAGGTGATAGAAATTAACGAAGCTGTAGTAGATGACCCAGCTATGATCAATAACGACGCAGAAGGAGAAGGCTGGTTCTTCAAAATAAAGTTGACAGATCTTTCGGAGTTAGATAGCCTCATGACCAAAGAAGAATACCAAGCTAATTTATGACACCTACAAACATATTGAATTCCTTGTGTTTTTTAGCGGTTCTGTGCAACTCCAGCTTAGAGTTGAGCCCCGCTATTTCTTCATTTTTAGTTGCTTTCATAGTCTTAGTATTTTCTTTGCATTCTGTGAAGTTTGGAATCGTAATGTACAATGATCATTTTATAGACAAGGCTTTGAGAAATGAACATATGAAAAGTGTTTTAGCTGAGATCATCGCTCAAAAGCCCCGATTTCACTCAATGCCTATTAAGAAGAATTGGTACGAGCTTGATGCTTTTCAAATCTTTTTTTACTTATGGTCTGTGCCATTACTATACCTAAAAGTTCAACTAGCTGGATTTTTAACTCTAATTCTTATTTTTGATTTTGTTTCCAAGTTAATTCAATCGAATGGCCGGGGCAAAATAAAAGAAGCCATGAGTTTGTAACTTATATGACACAATCTAATTGTAACAATCTTATGTGGAAACAAGTTACTTTGAATTTTGTTGTAATTTTTGGGCTAGTGGGGGAATTGTAAATTACGTAATTTTGTTTGGGAGTATTTGGATATTTTACTTAATACTTAAAAACCACGACACTAAAGAGTTTATATCTATATTGATCAACAATTTTCCTAACGTTGGGCTTCTTGGCACGGTTATAGGAATGATAGCGACATTTAGCAGTATATCTAATGGTGATATGAAAAACATGACTTCAGGTATATCTCAAGCTTTAATGACTACCTTAACAGCTTTATTTGTTGCTATTGTAGCTACACTCTTATTATCTTTTTGTAAACGGAATAGAGTTTAATTTAAGTGTAAAAAATAATATGTCTTGGCAAGTATTATCCACTACGTTCGATCAGTTAAACGTATCTCAGCAAAACTGGAATGATATATATAATACTGGAGGTTGGGCTGACCTTGGGTCAGGACCGGGAAGTCGAGCTTACGTGAATGTAGATTTAGTTTCTTATCTTTCAGATTTTATTCAAAATAATAATATTTTGAGTTTTTTGGATTTAGGATGCGGAGATCTACAGTGGGTAAATGGAATATTCAGTAATACTTTCAGTTATACTGGGGTAGATTACTGTATGAATTTTTTCTCAGATATTACTGCTAATTACCCTGATCAGACTTTTTTAAATGAAGATTTCATGCAAACGACTCAATTTTCAGAACTTGTTTTTGTGAAGGATGTAATACATCATTGCATGGATAGCATGGTTCAAGTTTTTAATAAAATAGAGGAGCTTAGCACAAGGTTTGGTATGATTGTTGTTCCTTTTCAATTAAAAGATGATAACTCCTTCATAACACATGTAAATAATTTTGGTTATTCATGCGCTTTTGAATATGTAGCAGACGAAAAGAAATGTCTTTTTTTGAAGATTAAATGAAAACTGAAATCTTAGGTTTTATAGTTAAAATATTTCCTTTTAACATTAAGGTATTCGATACTTATAATAAGCTAGAAGGAAGTTCTTCAGCAGATAAGATAGTTGATTATTGCATCTCAGAAGGTTATTGCGACGATTGGATTATTGAAAAAAATAAGCACTATCAAATCAAGGTAGAAGTCTTACGTCTTAAAAACTATGAACCAAATAAAAAAAGCCTACCTAGATCTATCCAAAAGCGTGATCCAAAATCATGATAGAGAGCAATACAAAGCTTTCAATAAACTCTGCGCCAACTTAAATATAAAAGACGAAAAACACAAAGATATATTCTTTGATTACTGCTTTAATAATGAAGCTGGCGAGGAAGCTCTTGTTATTATAAATTCTTACCTTTTAGTGTAATTAAAAGTATGGGAATGTTCGATGATATCAGAGTTCCTGTAACCCTGCTTAAAACCTGTTTGAAGCCAAAGCAGTTTGAAGTAATAAAGGGAACAGGAAAAAAATTTTTCTTTGCTCAAACTAAAAGCTTCGATTCTGTAATGGACACTTATCTAATTAAGTGGAAACGTCTTTACAAGCAAGACGGAGAAAACGAAGTTTTTGAAAAACGAACTAACATCGTTAAATTTTACAATCAAGTTGTTGACAAGAATCATAACAAACACTGGTTTGAGTTTAGCGTAAACATCCAACAAGGTAAAGTTGAAAAAGTTTACTTAGTTTCCCATAAAATTGAGACAAAGGAAGAGTACCAGAAGAAGAGGAGGGAGACAATCAAAACCATAAATGATGAAGCAAAACGAAGAGCGACAGTCAAGTATAAAGTTTTTGATTTTTTTGCTAGACTCTTCGAGCGAGCTGGGGCATACTTAAGGCTCAAAACAAGGAGTTGACAAAATGCAACATACAGTGGAGGTTATCTATCCGGGGCAGGCACGATTCAAATATTCAGCGTTTTCTAACGGGGATATGGACTTATTCTTTCATATGATTAAAAGTCAGTGGAAACACAAGTCAGGTCATGAATGTAGAATGTTTTTAGACGCAGGAGTTAGAAGTTTCAGCCTTAATGATTTCATTAAAGTTGACGACACGTACTATAGATGCACTGTATATGGAATGCTGGAAGTCGAAGAAAAGTTCGTTAAAAAGATTGAACGAGAGATCAAAAGACATCCATACTGCAAAGAAAGAAATGATCCTTTTTGGGCTAAACTAGAAGTGATGGAAAAATATGAAGTTGTTCCTTCTGGAGCCCGTTAATTTTGGAGCTTATCGAGTGATACAGCTTCAAAAACTCCATACGTGGAGTTCCTCTGAAAACCGGAAATAAAAAAAATAAAATAAGCGTTACCTAATAAAATTGTGTGTGGAGAGGGACATGTGCGTGTCCCTCTTCTTTTTTTTGTGTAATAAAAGTATATGAATTACGACATCTCTTTAACTCAGGGAGAAGATTATAGCCTAACTCAGACTGTTACTGGATCAGACGGTAACGCAGTAGACTTTTCTGGGTATAGCTTGAGAGGAGAGGTGAGGTATTCATACGGTGATTACCCAACCGGGGTATCAGGAGTTTATAGCGGGGCATTACTAGACCTATCCCCCACTTTTACTAGTGATGTTAGCGGAATAGTTAACATTTCCTTAACTCCGGCTCAAACAGCCAGCCTTCCATCTACAATAAGCCTCTATAGCGTCGAAGCATATACTTCAGGTGACGCCAGTGTGATTAATGCTTTACGGGGTAAAGTCACGGTCACGCCCCAAGTCCCCACTTCTTAGTTAAAATATTATAATTATATTTATTTTTTCATCATAATATATGCATGAGTGCAGGAAAAGGTGATAGTCCTCGCAATTGCTTTAGCCAAATCTATAAGGAAAACTATGACGATATCAGCTGGAAAGATCGTCAGAAAATTTCTGAAAATAAAGCTTGCCCTAAGTGCAACAATCCCGTAAGATTCAACTTCAAAGCTTGTAGAACTTGTGGATATGTCTTTAAATAAAGAGTTAAAGGAATATTGGACTTGCCAATATTGCGGCAAGGACACTTCAAAAGAATTAAAAAGCAATCTGGTTGAGCCAGACCACTGGGATTGTATTATAAACAATATTATAGACAGAAAGAATGAAGAACAAAGTTGAATTAATAGGATACTATGGAGATGATCTTGTCCATGCTTGCTCCGCATGGACATCAACCAGCAGGGATTTAAATGATGAAAAAATCAGCAGAGTGGGGAAACTCCTTAACATGTTGGCTAGCAACGGTCACCATACTCCTTTTGAAAAGTCTTCTCTTCATTTTCTTGTGGATACTGACATTGCTAGTCACATTCACTTGCTCAAGCATCGTATTGGTGTTTCTATTAATGGAGAAAGTGCTAGGTATAAAGAAATCAAAGAAGATAAGTATTTGATTCCTGATGACTGGTCAGAATATTGGCAGGACAAATTAAAACATTATACTGAACTTGGGAATCAGCTTTACCATGAGGTAATTCAAGATCTTGAGCCTATGTTAGGTCGCAAAAGAGTTAAAGAGTCAGCTCGATTCTTCAAAACTTACAATTCCCAGATCTGTGCGGATGTTATGTTTAATTGGAGATCGTTCGCTCATTTCCTTGGCTTGAGAAATAAACCTGATGCACAAAAAGAGATTAGGGAAATCGCAGCCACAATGTTAGAATTAGTTAAAGGAATAGAAGGTAACCCCTTTAAGCATACTATCACTGCTTTCAATTTAGACTAATGAAAGACGTAAAAATATTTGTACCTTTAATCTGCTATAATAGAACGTCTCATGCGGAATACATGATGTCGATTCTGAGCTTCTTAAATATGTGCTACAGCAAAAATATAGCAGCGACTTTTTATCCTATATTTTTTGACAGCTTAATTAGCAGAGCAAGGAACGCAGCAGCAGCGGAGTTTTTAGCTTCAGACGCCACACATCTTTTGTTTATTGATGCAGATATATCCTTCAACCCAGAGGATGTATTAAAGTTGATTGAAAGTGATAAGGATGTGATATGCTCTCCTTATCCTAAAAAGTATTTAAAAGACAATCCTTACAATGATGGTAGACCATTTGAGAAGGTAGACTTTGCTGTGTCGGGGCAGATAAGTGTAAAAGATAAAAACCTTTTCGAAATCAATAGTGTTGCAACAGGGTTTCTTTTAATCAAAAGACATGTTTTTGATAAGATTAAAAAAGCTTATCCTGAAATAGAATATACTAATGATATAGATGGATACGGTCCCGGCAAAAAAATGCATGATTTTTTCAGAATTAATATTCACCCAGAAACTAATATCTATGAAAGTGAAGATTGGGGATTTTGCACTTTGTGGAGAAATCTTGGGGGTAAAGTATTCGCTAGGGGAGACATTAGTTTGACTCACTGGGGTTGGTATGGATTCAAAGGAGATTTTAACAACTGGTTGATTTCAAACAACATACTTAGCACACAATGAATATAAGTGAATTTGAAAGAACAAAGCCTACGAAAACCTATGCAGCTATAAAGTCTTGTGCAGATAAGTACGAGAACTACATTCGTCAAATAGATCCTGTTATGGACGATACCGACTACGCCTCAGTTTCCGCTTATCAGGAAATACTTGAAGACCTCCACCACATAAAATCTTTATTCCTCAAAGGAGAATAATATTTTTGATTTTTATATATTCTTTATTCATAATATATTAAATTATGGAAAAAGAATTATTTTTGGCTTCTAAGTCTACAAAAGCAGCCGTTATACAAAATGATGATTTGATTTTCAATGGAAAGGATATTCTTATCCCTTCCTATTATGCTTCTCTTGTCCTTGATTATGTCTCTAAAGCTCCAGTTGAAAGCTGGAACGAAGCGGATCAAGAAGACTTTAAGCAGTTCAAACAATTTTTTAGCGACGTAGTTACGTTTAAAGAAAAGAAGGTGAAATATGCAAAGAAGTCATAAACAAAAGAATAAAAAATCATCTGAATTTTCTCAAAACGATTTCTATTTTGAAGATTTAAAAAGAATTAGAAAAGACAACAAGAGAAAAAGAAATAGAATGACTGAAGAATAGTGTAAATATAGATGTGGCTAAATTTACGGCAGCTTCGGCAGATTGGACTAAGAAAATCCACTTTGAAAGCTCTTGGGAATACGAAGAGGTGATTTTTGAGGTCGCAACAAAAGCTATCGAGTGGGCTTTAAACAGAAACAAAGAGATCGGTCTTTTCGTAGAAATCGAAGACGAAAGGATTGACGATAAAAATTTCTGTGTTTTAGCTTACAAGGTTCTATGCAATGCTGGGTACCATGGGTTAGCGGAAAGACAAAGGGAAGCTGTTCAAGAAGAATACCAGATAGATCTTGCAGAGAACATCGAACTAGGAAAGTTAATTAATAAATTAAATAAAGCCGCAGAGAAAAAGGTCTACTGTATAGCTGAAATGATAGAAGTGCCTTCAAGAAAAGGCAAAAGAAAGACCGCAATGGTCTGCTTAAAGCTGGGGCTTTTCGAGGACATCCACGATGCTAAAGCTAAATGCAAAGAACTAAATATTTGCGTCAAAACAAAGAAATTTGTTGTAAAAGAGATGTCTTTCAATAATTTAGCTTGACTAAGGGTCTTTTTTCTGGCACATTCTCAGGGTATGAAGCTTGGCTTGTGCTGCATATCAATATCCCTGCAAGAAAAAGGTCACAAATTCCAGAAGATGACTTACTCTAGGTTTAAGTCTTTACCTAGAGAAGAAGCCTTGCTGACTTTATCCGATAGAATACTAAACAATCTCAAGGTTACTAATGAAATCATGCGATTCTGTTCTAGGAATAAGATTTCAAGTTACCGCATGTCTTCAGACTTGATTCCTGTAATCAATCACCCAGACGTAAACATAAAGCTTGAAGACCTTCCAAATAGTCTGGACATCTACAACGAAGCCAATAGAATCAAAAAGACTATTAAGCAAACTGGCTTGAAGGTCACAGCTCACCCGTCTGAGTATATTAGTCTTACAAGTGATAACGAGAATACAATCAAGAATTCAATCACTGACTTAAAAGCTCATGCAGATCTATTTGATCTAGTTGGGCTTCCTAGATCTTACGATGCTCCCTTGAATATTCACTGCCGCAAAGATGGAGACCCTGAAGAAATTTCTACTAAGTTCATGTCAAACTTTAAAAGATTACCATCTTCAGTTAAAAGCAGATTAGTTTTAGAAGTTAACGACAACAAGAAGGGAATGTGGAGTATCAAGAATCTTTGCGAGTTCTTTAACAAGAGGCACGGAATACCTATTACATTCGATAATTTACATCATTCATTTTGCAACCATGAGATACCAGAAAAAGAAGCGTTCAATATGGCGCATGACACATGGAAACAGTATGGCTCTACCCCTGTTTTCCACTACAGCGAAGGAGTTGACAACACAAGAAAACATGCTGAATACGCAGAGGGCTTACCAGACAGCTATGGTAAGGATGTTTACTGGGAGGTAGAGTTAAAAGGAAAAGATCTAGCGATATTTAAAATGCTGAAACAATATGAGTAATTCTATATTAATATCTCAGCTCGTTCTGAGCCAGAAACCAAAACGGAAAACAGTAGAATTCGTTTACAATAAAGAAGGCGAAATCAATTGGAGGAAAATAGATTTATCTTTTGAGGATTCTGATTTAATCAAAGGCTTTGATCTAGAAGATGGTAATAAATTCAAATCCTTCAAGAAAAAATTCATAATCGGGCAGAGATTGATCGAGGCTAAAAGTTAGAAAATTTATCTTAAATGTGTAATAATATAGTAAATGAGTGAAGATCCTAAAATAGCGACAGGTTTACCGAATTACACTGACTCAGATAGAAATGATATCTTCGATTTTCAAATGCCCGATGTGCCAGAGCCGATTGAAGATAACGTAGCTCAATTTGAAGATAAAGATCCAGTTGGGTTCAAATTTGGTTTTATTGGGGCAGGTCAAGGTGGCGGTAAATTAGCAGAAGCCTTTCATAAGATTGGATACGCTAGGGTTGGTGCTATTAATACTGCCGATCAAGATTTAGCTACCGTTGATGTTCCAAAGAAATTTAAATTTGGTGAACAGCAGGGAGCAGGAAAAGATCGCAGCATTGCAAAGCAAGCTTTCTTAAATCAGAAAGAAGATGTTATTGACTTTTTCAAGGATGCTGTAGGAACAGATATTGATAGAATTTTTATCTGCGCTGGGGCTGGGGGAGGCACCGGTGCTGGGGTTTGCTCCGACTTAGTTCAAGCAGCTAAAGAGTATCAAGAGTCTATTAAGGCTAGCTCTACAAATGTAGGATTAATTCTAGCCCTACCCAAGCTTTCAGAAGGTAAAAAGGTTAGTGCTAATTCCTACGAGACTTTAAAAGAAGCCTGTAAGCTTGTTGAAGATAAAGTTGTTTCTCCTCTTATTATCTTGGATAACGAAAAGATTAATGCGCTTTATCCTAAGTTGCCTATTAGTAAGTTTTGGCAGGTAGCAAATGGCAACATATCTTCGTTAGTTCATTTATTTAATAATATTGTCACAAAGAGCAGCGAATACACAACCTTTGACAGTAATGATTTAAGAACAGTTCTTGATTCTGGAATCATGGTTTTCGGCATGATGAGTGTGCCTAATACATCTAGCGAAGGTGAGATTTCAAAAGCTGTAAGAGAAAACTTAAAGAGAAATGTTCTTTGTGGGGAATTAGATCTAGGGACAGGTAAGGTCGCAGCAGCAGTTGCGATTGCAGATGACTCTACTTTAGACAATATTCCTCAAGAGTATCTTGATAATGCGTTTAATCAGCTAAATAGAACTCTCCAAACAGGCAGCACGGTTCATCAGGGTATTTACAAGGGAACACGACAAGGATTGTCTATCTTCACCGCTATTGGTGGAATCTCTACGCCACAAGGTAAATTAGACGCTCTGCTTAAAGCAAGCGAATGAGGCACGGTAATTTACCATTTCATTTTTATGTCTATGTAGACAATTCTTTCTTGGGGCCGAATATGCCTCAAGGTAAAACTGAGGCTATCTGGCACGGCGTTCACTGTCGCCCCGGTCAGACTTTAATGTGTCATGTATTGCTTGAAACGGGAGCTCACTGGAGCGGGCTTCCGCTTCATGCTATTTCTACTACAGACGATTTTTCTTTATCTGATAAGACTTTGATGCCATGGTCTGCTATGGGCGATCATATAGAAGTGTTTGAAATTAAATATATGGAAGGTTTAGAATGCCAAGTCTTTAAACCAGAAAAACTTAAAGGTAGACATACGGGCATTATGATTGACTGGGCTGATGGATTTAGCAGATACCCACAAGAGCATAAACCTTTAAACTTAATAGAATTAGATAGTGGGCAATTTGCTTTACCGCCTAATAATTTTGTTGAATTTAAAGATCAACACTTTATTAATGATAAGCTCCTTGATCAAAGACAGTATTATAAGAGGAATGAGATAGTTTATTGGGGAGATTAAACATAGCGGATAATTGGCGCTATTATCTGATTTAGATTAGAATAGGATATTCTATCTGCAACTAAATACGGAGCAGCGCACTCATCTGATGCTATCCTGTAGCCTTCAACTTCCTCGCTGTAAACTACTAGCTCTTTAACAAAATCAGAAAGCCCAGTTTGTCGCATCCAGCCGAAATATATGTCTTTCATTTCTGGAGTAGTTTCTAAAAGAAAGTCGCATTCCTTTTGAATTTCTAAAAGTATGCACAAAGATCTTATAGCCAAGCTTTCTGAAGGTGGCTCTACAATACTTTCGACAAAAATCAAGGGTTTCATAACAAAAAACCAGCCCTTTCGAGCTGGTTTCTAGTTGATGATATGATTAATCCTCTTCTCCCTCTTCTTCTTCGGGGGCCTCCGACTCGTCATACTTAATATAAGTATGAATACTATTTGTATAATCAGCTATCTTTGCGACTTTAGCCAAGATCCATCCTTCGACATCAGAATCTGGGTCCATGTTGCTAATCAAAGACTGAAGCTCTACCATTTGATCAGCAGCTTTCTTCACTAAAGAAGCAATCATTTCTAAATCATCAGACCCTTTACATTCTTGACAGCCACAATCGCAATCTTCATTTACTTCTTCAACATTTGCTAGAGTAGGATCTAACTTAAGTAATTCTTCTTGTTTCCAAAATGTTTCTCCATCCCACTCTTCTCCTTGAGCTTTTTTGAGAGCATCTTGTTTAGGGTAATCTTTATCGCCGGGTTTGGCGGCTTTATAATTTTTACCCATTCTTTCTTTTTTCTTCTGAATATTGTACCAAAGCCCCTTGCCTGCTTCCACTTCCATGTCAATCTCAGACCCTTTCACAGGTGATCCAGCTCTCCATTGGTAACAGCTCCAGTATCTTGCTTTCCACTTGGGACCGGGATTTGAGCAGTTATGTCTTGCTCTGAAGCTTTTCCTTCTCTGGGGGTCATCTCTTTTAATTTCCATGTTTGGGTCGCCAAACCTAACTAACACAACGTTTCCTTTGTCATTTTTAACATAAACGCCGAATTTTTTAGGTCCACCAGAAGTTCTGAAAGGCTTGTTTAAAGTCTTTTTCTGTTTTTCCGCTTGAATCTGTTCGGTGAAATTTAAAGTAATCATATCAATACATTTCTTTACACTTTTTTATAAATATAACTTGACAATTTAATCTAAAAAAATAAAACTAAAACAAATGGAAAGACCAGATTGGGATAATTATTTTCTAAGCATAGCTTTTATAGTTTCAGCTCGAAGCAGAGATCAAGAAACTAAACACGGCACTGTTATCGTAGATAAAAATAATTTGATATTAGGAACTGGTTACAATTCTTTTATAAAAGGAGTAGATGACGCAAGTTTGCCAGCCTTGAGGCCAAATAAGTATCCTTTTATAATCCATTCAGAATTGAATGCGATTTTGAATTGTAAAGTTATTCCCAGAGAAGTTTATGGCGGCGGTAAAGCATATGTTACAGGCAAGTGCTGCAATCACTGTCTTCAATCTTTAATCCAATGCGGTGTAAATGAAATATACATGGCAGACAGAAAAGGAACAAAACTTGAAGACGATCAGACTGAAGAGGTTTTCAATAAAGTTGTTTCTGAATCTGGTGTGATTGTAAAGACTTTGAGTTTTGACTTAGACTGGATAAAACAAATTATACAATACCACGAAAATAATTATAATAAATAATATGGAAAATAAGATAGCTAAAATAAAAGAATTTGTTGATGAGATTTTGATATCAGCTTTAGGTGATGATGCTAAGTTAAAAGAGCTAGATAAAACTATTGATCAAAATTCTCACAGCAGAACAGTTCACCTTGCTCACACTTTAAAAGAGTATCTATATGGGGATTGATTACGATAAAATAGATAAGATCGAAAAGCTTTTCCTACGAGCAGATTCTGTTGCTGAAAGCGTTATATTCTGGGAGAAAAGATGTGATAAAATATCAAATAGAATAGACGAGCTTACTGATAAAATTAATCTTAGCAAAAAAGAAGAGCAGGAACTTGAAGATTTAGTAAATGAATTAAAAATTCTCCTCAAGAGAATGAGCTTTGAAGATAACTGTGTAGATGAAATCGAAAAAGACATCGCCAAAATTATTAGTAATGAAAAAAACAAAACCAAAAACAAAAACAAAAAAGACTAGAAAATCTTTAAGTTATTATTTGGTTTTATCAAAAGATAAACGAACAAATTTTGGAGCTTTTCCAGCAACTAAGGAAGGGTATAAGAATGCTAGAGAGTGGGCCATCAAGATGAAAAAAGAGACTGGGCAAGATTGTGTGGTAAAAAAGCATTGACACGGTTGATCTTTTCCTTTAAGTTTTCCAAAACTAAGGGAAATATGGCTACAGCACTAAGTAAATACATAGCGTCGATTGATAGAGAAGAGCTTACGAGAGAAGAAGAGGCCAAGTTTGTCAGAATTTACCGAAATAAGGAGGAGGGCTGGAAAGAAGCTCAAGAAAAAATAATTAGAAATAATTTATTATATGTAGTCAAACTGGCAAGAAATTTTAGCAATGACGAAACGGTAATTTTTGAGTTGATCTCTGAGGGTAATCTTGCTTTACTTCAAAGTTTAAACAACTTCGACCCAAATAAGGAGGCTAAGTTCTCAACCTTCGCAACTTTCAGGATAAGAGGGGCTTTCTATGCGTTTTTTCGCTCCCATTCTAGATATAGACATTTTAAAATATCCGACAACAACGTAAATTTAGCAAAAAAAGCTAGGGATTTTACTGAAGACTTTGAGTTGAATAAAAGCAGAAAACCGACAGTTGATGAAATAGCCAAACACTGCGAAATAGATCGGTCCAAAGCTTTACTGATAGCAGAACTAGCTGAAGTCTCTACGGTTCATATTCAAGCAGAAATAAGTTATAATGATGATTCTAAACAAGTAGAGATAGCCGACCCCACAATTAAAACACCCTTCACGGAAACTAAAGACAAAGAAAATTCCATATTGATTGAAAAAATAATCGCTAGTTTGCCGCTTAACCACCAAATAATAGTGAATAAACGGTTTGGGCTGAAAGGCGAAGACAGGACAGATTTAGCCTCGATTGGAAAAGAATTGAATCTTACCAAAGAAAGAGTTAGGCAGATCGAAAAAAAATCTTTACAACTGATCCATGATAAGCTAAACAAGATCGAGTAGGCATATGATTGAACAATTCCAACCGCACGGACAACCAGAAGTTTGTTTATTAATTATATTTTTCTTTATTATAATGGGTATAAAATCTTTCTTTAATTAAGGCTTGACAAAAAGAAATTTGTTGATCTATTTGCAACCACTTGATGCTGAAGAGTTTAAATTCCAAAAAAAATATTGACACTATTCCATGGTATGTTAGATTTGTAGTAACCCTTTATAGGGACAAACAGAAAGTAAAGTTATGGCAAAAAAGACTGGGACAAAGCATCACGCTTTGATTAGACTGGAAGAATTAAATAAGATATTCGACGGTAAAGAAATGATTCCGATTCCTAAAGGATATTTAAAACATATCGAATGGAAGCTATCGGCTCACAATGTTACCATAAATGAAATACCTAAAGATTCGGCATCGAAGCCAAGCAGCAGAAAGAAAAAAGCAGAAGAGAAAGAGCTACAGGTAATAATACCTAAATTCAAAGACTAATATGTTTGATCATGTAATCGGTCAACGCAAGACAATTAAGAAGCTGAAGTTCTTTATTAAAGCTCAGAACAAGACTGGAATATCTCCAAACATTATGTTTATCGCTCCGAAGGGTTGCGGTAAAACTATGCTTGCAGAGTCCTACGCTAAGAATCTGAGAACTGCTAAAGGGCAAGAAAGACCAACAGCATATTTAAATTGTTCTACGTTAAAAAACTTATCTCAGTTCATGGAGCAGGTATTGATTCCATGCACTTCGACTGGCAGAGAATGTAGCATCTTTTTAGATGAAGCAAGTGAGATTCCCAGAGATGTATCTATGGGTTTGCTTACAATGCTTAATCCTAATAGGAACAACAGGAATGTGTTTATTTATGAAGGTGAATCTTTTGAGATTGACTTTAGGAGGACGACATTCTTGTTTGCTACTACTGAAGCTCATCAAGTGTTCCATGCACTGATGGACAGGTTAGAAAGAGTAGACTTAGAAGAATACTCTTGTGAAGACTTGTCTCAGATAGTTAAGGGTGAAGCTAAACTCCCTTTATCGCCTTCTGTTATGAAGCATCTTATGCCGATAGCAAGAGGGAACGGAAGAGATGCTGTTCTTTTAGCGAAGAAGATTAACGACTGGGCTATTAACAATCCCAGTGCTAAGAAATTCGGCATAAACGAATGGAGAGACCTTGTAGAAAATATAAATATATTACCTTTGGGGCTTAATCCAAATGAAGTAAAGTTGCTGAGAATTTTAGCCGAAAGACCTGTCACTACGTTGACAGGGTTATCAGCTAGAACAATGATGAGTAAGACATCACTTCAAAAGGATTTAGAGTTGTATTTGCAAAAACTAAATCTTATGGAGATAGTTCCGAATGGCAGGAAAATAACCAGAAAAGGTAAAGACTATTTAGACGGACTAGAAGAATAGTGAAGTGGGGAGGGAAACCCTCCCCACCTATACTAAAATCAAGGATAAGTAGACAGATTACCTACGTAATAATAATATATAGTTCCTACGGTAGCATTAGTTACATCACCAGAGACTCGTAAAGGAGCATCGCTTATGTTGGCTGATTGTGTGGCAGCGACAGCTACGTTAACACCGTTAGCAGTGAAATTAGCTAAAGCAGCAGTTATAACAATATCGTAACCAGTCTTGGCTGAAATAGTTGTTCCAGAGTTGACTTGAGAATAATTCATATAAATAATATTACACCATGAAATATAGATTGGAAGTTTATAATAAAGTATGCGTATTCCTAGATTACGCAGATCAAATCAAAGACCTCTTTCTTACAGGGTGCGATTACTCCAATGAAAAAGGGTTTGAAAGGTTCAGTCTCTTCGATAATAAGACTGGAGAAAAAATATTTACGTTAAACGCAAAAACTAGTTGACATGATTTTTTAGTCATGTATATTAACTGAAATACTAAAACTCCCATAGCTCAGTTGGATAGAGCAACTGCCTTCTAAGCAGTGGGTCGCACGTTCGAGTCGTGCTGGGAGTGCCACTTTTGAAACGACTGGATCATGGCAAAGAAGAAAAAGTATGCACCTAAAGAAGCCTCTGGGGGAGGAATGTTGGCAATTCTATCTAGAGCAGACCTTGAACTTTCTAATCTTAAAAAAGGTCGAATCAGCATAACAAGCCAATATTACAGGAAGCATGTCACTGATAACGATTTCATCAAATATGGATTTAAGGTTCCTGCTTTGAGCGATGCGGATTATGCTGGCAATCACCTAGAATGGCACAAAGCGTTTAAGTATTTCTGGAAGCAGGAATACAACAAAAAGGGACAGAAAACAGATCGCATAGGAAAATATGACAGTGCGATTCTAAAATTCGGCAAAGGGCAATCTCCAGATGAAAATAGTAGTTCTGACTCCAGCGACGAATCTCAAGAATGCCAGTAAAGCTCACTACAGTGTTTTAGGGCAAGAAACAAAGCATGAAGTCGAGCATGTGATCGTCAATGATGGATTTGATCCCGATCAATTTGAGTCACTTAAAGAGACTGCAAAGGTTGTTCACTTACCAAATAATACAGGCAAGTTAAATAAGGGTAATTGGTATGGGCATAAAATCTACGCACATTTTAGTCAGCTTATTGATGCTGATTATCTTTGCTTGCTTGATGAAGATAATTATTTTGAGCCTGATCACATTGATCAAGTATGCTTGAAAGCGCAGAAATACGGTATTGGATGGTCTTACCGCAAAGTAGTTGATTGGGTTAATTCCTATATTGGTATTGACAAATATGAGAGTATATGCTCTTACGACAAAGTGAATTATTTGCTTGTAGATACTAGCACTTGGTGTATATCGAGAAGCAATATTCCAGAGCTTAAAGCAATTGAGGGGGAATGGGGAGCGGATCGGAAATTCACAGAACATATGGTTAGGAAATTCGGGCATGAACACGTATTAAATGCTTGCACAAAAAACCCAACTATGGTTTACAAGGTTACCGACCAAAAAAAGAGAGCAAGATTTTTGATGAAATGTGTTGACAACCAGTTGAAGATAAGGCAAGATTATCCATAGATTTACTTAGAATTTTCACTGCGAATGCAATGAGAAACAAAACCAAAGAAAACCTAAAATACATATAGAAAGGAACTAAGTTGGTATGAGTAATAAAACAGAAGTAGTATTTCACCCAGAAGAACATCATCTTCCAGTGGAAAAATATGGACTTCTAGCGCAACCCAAGAATGAGAAAATTCCTACAGTAAAATGCGGGAAGTTAAACATAGCCCAGATTGACAGAAAATATCTAGGTGTTGGGAAGTATCAGAGAGCTACAGATGACGCAAGAATCAAAAGGCTAAGTAAAGTTTGGCACGGAGAACTTGGAGTCATTAACGTCATGGAATTGGAAAAGGATGGTAAATTCTATTATCCAATTATTGACGGGCAGCAAAGAGCATGTGCGTCTCCAAATGAAGAACTTGTTGCAATCATCACTAATACGTTTACAGATGTAGACAATTTTAGGATGGCAAACAACAGGAAGCATGTCAAAGCGTTAAGCTACGACAGCTATTATTGGGCAGGTATCCACCGTCACTTAACAGTTAAAGATGAAGAGACGGCAAAGGATACTTATGATGAAATGTTTGTCTTTAACGAGTTTGAAAAGTATGGCTACGTTCCTGCTCGTCAAGCTGATAAAAGCAAAGATTTTGGATCATGTGTCTCTAAGTTGCACAACTTGCATACCAAATACATTTGTGATAAGATGGAAGCGTATTTGGGCAAGAAAAACAGAAAGAAGGCTCTAACCGAAGAACAACTGTTTGCTGCTAGAAGAGATGTTTTCTCTGATGTAATGCAGATAATGACAGAGGTTTTCGGAGCAGAAACTTTTTCAGCTAGGCATAAGTATATTCAAACATTCTGCGGATTGATGGTTTACTTAGCTAGAATCAAATGGAACTATAGTGTTACAGAACTCATAAATTCTTTTAAAGCTGGAGTCTATAAGCCTAAAAGAAGAGATCCAGAAACACTTAGGAATATCTCAGATTGGGATCGTGCCACAAAGACAGGATTCATCAATATTCCTTTTGTCAGAGATAAGTGGGCTGAACTGTTTGAGAATGTTCATAAAAACTCACAATAAAAGTTGACATTCAACGGGGGGAGAGTAATCTCCCCCTATCCTAACGACTGCGAAAACGACTGCTTTATGATTGACTTTACAGAAACCCTTCCGACTCCTCAATCTGATTTGAGGACTAAACAATACTTCCTTATTTTCTGCATAATGGTTGCAGGAAAAAATGCCAAGTCTTCCACATTAAAAACTTGGGACTTGCTTCAATGGGCATGGGAGAAAACCCCATTTGAATATTTAGAATCTCTTATCGAGAAGGGCAAGCTAGAGTCTAGGCTTAGAGAAATTAAAACAGGAATGTATGATAAGCTCACTAAAGCGATTCCCCAAGCTCTCAAGCTATATGTTGAAACCTGCTCTGTAGAGGACTTAGAAAAAATACATGGGGTAGGACCAAAGACTTCAAGATTTTTCTTGATGCACACTAGAAAAGGTTTTGAGGGTGCAGCTTTAGACACTCACATTCTGAAATGGATGGGTCGATACGTAGAGGTTCCTAAAAGCACTCCATCAGGTAAGAAGTATCTTCAGTTAGAAAAGAAATGTCTTGAGCTTTTCAAGAGGCACTATCCTAATCAGGCTATAGCAAAAATTGATTTTGAGATTTGGAAACAGTATGCTAAAATTTGATGACATGACAACTTTCGATAAGGTTGTATTTGTAATAATTGGGATAATTGTAATGATTGTTAGTTTTTATTAGTATGTTTAAAAATCTAGAAGGAGAAGGAAATAGTAATCACACTGATATTAATTTCGCAATGATAGGTCAATCATTTGACCAGTGGAGAGATTCTGTTGGTCTAGAGATTACCGATAAGAATGAATACACTGGTAGGTTATTTTACCCTTGGAACTTAACAAAAGCTAACATCCATAAAAGCAAAAACTGGAAAGACCAAGAGGTTATGAAAGCTATTGCTTCTAGTTGCGAAGCAGGAGTAAATAGATTAATTAAATTAATTAAATCAAACAGTGCTGATGAACGATCTAAGAAAGAACTAGAGAAAGGAAAAAAATGGCTGAATCAATATCAGATAAAATCAGAGAGGCTTTGATTAAAACCATAGAGGCAGCAAAGGAAGAAGCTCGAACTCAGGAGTTTGAAGAAGAATTTGATGTTGTCAAAAAAATCCTTGACGCCTGCAAGACTTTAGAACACTATTTCGATCTTTGATATGTCAAATTACTCTAACAGAGGAAAGAAGTTCGGGGACATGGTGGATCGTTCATCATCATGGATGGGTTGCGTAGACCTTGAGGTTCAGCGAGCAAAGAAGGCAACCTTGAGTGTTAAATCAAGATACTATAAAAAACCTACTAAATGGACTGACCATGCTGTAGGTAAACATGGGGTCGCATACAATTCGCATTCAGAAATAGAAAGGTTGGGATCTCACGAATTGTGGCTAAAAGGGTATAGGTATTTTTGCAGACAGAAAGTTAATACTAAAGGTCAAAAAGTAGATAGGTCTCACTTAATGCAATACCAATATAATGCAGAGAAATTCGGAGCAGCAAAACAAAGTAATGAAATCCAAGAAGATGAATGAACGAATACAGGAAATAGCTTGGCGAGGTTTGTTCGCAAGACCTGATTTAATTTACAACGATTGGCTATCAGATGATTTAAATAGCGTAAAGGATTTAATTAAAATATTCGATGAGCTTAATGATAACTTAAATAGACCTATAGATGAAAAGATGGCAGATGTTTATAGACAAGAATGGATGGAGAAAATCAAAGAACTAGAATAGCATGACTACTATCGTAGAAAAAACCAGTAATAAATATAAAAATTCTAGTAGAGGACTAAAAACGGTAGGTCTGAGGATTAAACCTGCTTATCATAGTGCAATAAAAATTTTATCAAAAGAATATGAAAACAATATCACAAAAACAATAGAGGCAGCTATAAAAAATTTATACTGTCAACAGAAGAGTATTGAGGATGAAGGTCCATTTGCATTAGAGATGCTGTATCAGCAAGCTAAGTTGAGTGAAAGAATCCCAATTTTAAATCATAAATTTTTGCCTCTTAAATCTAAATCCAATACTACTCGAAAGCAAATCAGTTTAGACCATATAATACAAATTTTAGACCAAAAAGTTTTAACCTTCAGTGAAATTAAAAAAATGCTACTTGAAGGTGGAGGCATGGCAGTTATGTATGGTAGTGAAGATGTTACTATTTTCTATACGAAAAGTTATATTCTTAAATTAGAAGTATTCAAAAGTAAAAAGGGGAATATACTTCAAACAAAATGGTCTTTAGTGACAAAAGTTAAATGGAGTTAATATAAAGAAAATTAATATGAGACACTCAGCTACCGTTAACAATATTGATGCAAAACTGCTATTCGAGCAGAAATGCGATCTCTTGGATCTTATTGGGTTCCTCGAAGAACTCTACGAGAACTACGATAATTATGCTTTTCCCAAAAAAAAGATCGAAAGTCTGAACGGTGTCCTTCACATACTTGATGCCATCACTGATCAAATCCCGAATTACTACAGCGAACAAGCAGAAAAAGATTAATATGAAAACAGCATATATTACAGTTTCGCTCCAGCTTAAAGATGGGGCAGATATTGAAGAGGTAATTCAAGAGCTGGAATGGGACATTAGTCATCCTGACTTACTTGACGCAGAGATTATTGCATCAGAAATCTTTGACGAGGAAGATTAATATGAAAACCTTCGCAGAATTCAATCAGACCATGAGCAACTTGGCCAAGGCTATCAAATCAGGTTTTGGAAGTTCTAGCGACTATGCAAGCCTTTATACGATAGATAATAGAGCATGTTGGCAGCTAGTCGAAATGATTCGATTTGAAGATCCCGATTTTTATGAATCGGTTTACGCACACCTGCATGATCGTGAGTTGGAATTGAAAGAATGTCCTAACTCGGATGCACTCAATGAACTGATGGAAAGTCTAGCTTACAGGATCATTGAGCAAGCATTATACTACCATCCATCTTCTGGATTATTCTACAATTCGCTTTACAAAGATTAATATATGACACCTTGGAAACACTCACAATCCTCTGTTCAGAAATGGGGAGGAGAACCAAAAGATTATATAGCTCTACATGATTGGTTTGACGAGACAAAAGCATTTACTGGAGATTGGACACATCGTGCGCTTCGTCATCATAGTGCTGGGATTCAGTGGGCTATTGAAAAGTTTGGTCATACCATCAAAAATAGTAAAGGTCATGACATACCAACAAAGATGCTGGCTGAACAACACGTAGAAGAAGACTGTGGCTTTATACCCACTCCAGCAGACTATCTCAAATCAATAAAAAATAATGCACAAAAATGGATGCTTACAGTAGGCAAGAAAACAACAACAACTAAATTAGAAATTGCATAACATTATTATGAATATTGAACCACTAAGTAAAAAAATATACGACACCGCAGTTAATCTCAAAGTCCAAATAATTAAACTACACTTCTCAGGTGGATCTGATGAAGGTTTTCTGTATATTGAATTGGATGGAATGATTGAATTTCCATACAATAATGAATTGAGTCAATTTGAAAAAGATGTGGAACAGTGGGCATGGGATGTTTACTCATATAATGGTGCTGGGGAAGGAATTGACTATGGTGATAGTATTATCTATGACCTAAGTAATAAACTCGCTCATACTGAAGAGTGGTGGTATAAACGACAAGAAAGTGAATCTGATGACGAACCTTTCACAATAGAAGAATAATATGAATAATATTGAATCCATCATTGAAAAAGTAAGACAGTTGCGTGACTCCGATTCTCATGTGTGCGAATATGATGTTTGGCAGCAAAACGGCGAACCAGATGGAGATACAATTCCTATATGTTCTTGCGAACAATACGACCAAGTAATAGACGAACTACAAAAACTACAAGAATCAATATGAATAAATTAATATACGACACTAATAGCCACGGGCAGAAAGTTATATTCTCCACCTCTCAAGAATTAGCTGAGTGGTTAAGTGTTCAACATGCAGGAATATTGTTTGCCGTGGAGAAAGATGCCACTGTAGTTTATACTGTTATTAGAATGGACGGAGAGGCTCCTTGGGCGATTTCATCATTCAATGAATTTCGTAGCATACCATTCAACAAATTAGTTAGAGAGCATGATCTTTACTTTATTGACAATCATCAAATGATTGACTTGATTAAAGGATGCGAGAATTAATAACTTAATGTCATGAAATTATTTTTAATAGACTGGGGAGAAAAATGTAACGGATCTCGTTATGCGATAATTCAATCAAGGAGCAAAGGTTTCTGGGATTTGTGGAGTGATATTGATGCAATCGGAGATCCAAGTGAAGTTCGAGCTATAGAAATAGGAAATAACCGAGAGCGAACACTCTACATAGAGCTACCTCACATGAAAGAGGACGGGAATATGAGTGATTGTTATACTGGACCATACTGGGCTGAAAAGTATAATAAAAAATCTTATCCGAATGAAGATGAATTTGCAATCACAAAAAATAAAACAGGATGGTTTTCTGTTTTTGAAGCGTCAGAATAAGAACAGTAATTGGAGGGCAAAATGGGATTAGATCAATTTGCAAAAAAAGTTAAAAGGGAATACAATGCCGAAACCCTTACAGAAACAATAGTCAAGACTGAAATAGCTTACTGGCGCAAACATAATGCTCTTGAAGGTTATATGTCTGACC
>Ga0070749_10000270_pt1 | contig 34255 bp, 38 predicted proteins | sample VirMetDEL_Nov_18_FD_75180 | JGI IMG/M metagenome (GOLD analysis project Ga0070749, IMG submission 75180) | Aqueous microbial communities from the Delaware River and Bay under freshwater to marine salinity gradient to study organic matter... | ecosystem: Environmental > Aquatic > Marine >...
ATTATCAACAAGTATACTATATATCCAAGCAGATGAAGTGTCTTCCGAATTTTGATTTACTAGTTCTATTCCATTTACATTTTTTAGTAACTCATCATATAATTTAGAATTTTTTATATGAATATTAATAGATTGGTCGATATTTTTTAAATTAGCAATTCCTACAGAAGCACTTACGTCATTCATATGAAATTTAAATCCCCATTCTGGGATATTTGACTCACATCTAAAATCTTTTCTATCGCTGTTTCTATCTATTCCGTACCACCTAATTAATTTTCCACGTTCATGATACCACTCATTCGGACAAATCAATGCTCCACCATCAATAGTTGTTAAATGTTTGATAGCTTGAAAACTAAATACACAAAAATTATTATAGTCTTTAGCACCAATTTTTGTTCCACATGAAAATTTACTCCCAAAAGCATGAGCGCAATCTTCTATAACCATGGGTGTAAAACCAAATTTATTTTTAGTTTTTCGTTTTATATCTTCCAATCTATCTAAATCAATCGGATATCCGCCCCAATGAACAACTATTATAACTCTTGTGTTTTTAGTAATTTTTCTCTCCAAATCATCTAAATCCATATTAATGGTATTCGGATTAACATCTACCCATTTAATATTTAAATTGTTACCAAGAATTGGCCAGTTAGTAGCTGTACATGTCATTGGAGTAGTTAAAACTTCGCTGCTTTCTGTTAACCCAGGCCATTCCATTTTTGGCTTTTTCAACATATGGAGTGTCAAATGTAGAGCGGATGTCGCACTATTAGTTGTTAACAAATTCTCACAACCAATATATTTTTTCAGTTTTGTTTCAAATTCATCTACTTTTGGTCCTTGACCGATGAATCCGCTGTTCAACACGTTAGTGACATGTGAAGATGCTTCTGCAGACATTCTTACTTTAAATAGTGGAATTTGTGATTCTCTTTTATCAATCATGTTAATATATAATAAACGGTTCTTGTTTAATTTTTTCTATAAATTTATCTTTTTCCAATTTTAATATACATGCAGAGCAATCATTTAGTCCAGCATAAATGTTTATATAAATTGATCCGACATCTACGTTCATTGGAAATATAACTTCATATTTAACTGAGTTTCTATATTTAGTATTTCTCCATTTCCAAAGATTATTTAATAATTTTTCATCTGTATAACTTCTGTTTGATTCTAATAAAGGAGTTAAACAATATCCGTATGGTTGTAGATCTTCATCGACTTTTAAAATGCCTACATAGTATTTTAATATATGCGGTCCTTCGTTTACATAACTGTGAAACAAAATATACTTTTCACCCTCTACATTAAAAACATTTGTACTTAAACCTGGATTTCCGTATAGCTTAATCCACGGATTCCAGTTTATATGTTTTACAAATATCTCTTCTTCATTTTCATTAAAGACTGTATAAGGATTAACATGATAAATTATATAGTTTTGATAAAATTGCCAGTGCTTTTCAAAATGAGCACGTTGAGTCAAAAAGTGATAAAACTTTTTTGTTCTAATATTATATTTTTTATATGCTACATTTTCTAATCTTGTAACATCATTAACATCAAATCGTGCTACACATACACTAATATTATCATTATCAATTAATCTAGCATCTTCATAACTATAATAAAATTGATCATCTTGATAATGTTCTAATAAGATTTCATTGTGATCGTTAATAACATCAGAAACTAAAAGTTTATCTTCTATTTTATGTTCTTTTCTAAAGATAACCTTATTATCAAAGCTGGAACAATTAAAATAATTGTTTTTGCCGTCGAACTTTTTTAACAATTCAACTTTTACTTCATTGAAATCAAATATTGGCTTCATTGTGTGTTAATCAAATATTCTTGCAAGTTTAAAAATCGTTCTAATTTTGCATTTTTTGTATTATCAATTTTGATAGGAACATCTTGATCATTAATTTGAATATGATGTTTCATAATATAACGGTAAACAAAAGGTACAAACTTGTGATATTTAAACTCCAATAAAATTCTTCCGTATCCATAGTATTGTACTAATAAGAATATATACCTTTTTAAACAGTTTCTATATTTTTTATATTCTTTCAGTCCTAACAACTCAATAAATTTTTTTCTAAACTTAAATAACAAAGCTAAATAAATAACATATGTTGATAAATGTTGAACATATGGTCCCCAGTCTTCTGCTGTAAATATAGTTTTTTTAAATTTATTAAAATTTTTAGGATTATTTACAGATAATAAAGAATATAATGAGCTATTAAAATAATGAACATATTTTTCATCATCTGTATGTATTTGATAAAACTTATAGTTTTTCCCTGTACCCTGCAGCCACCAATAATCAAAATCAATTTCTTTATAAAAATCACACTTTATATTATTGTCTAAAAATATTCTAAAAGTGAAAAACTCAAAAGTGTCAAACGAAATTTGATTTTTAAATTTTAAAGAAGTAATTTCATGATACTTTGTAGTGATTTCAATATCTTCACTGAGAGGAATTTCCAATTTAGACGGAATGTTAGATAATAGTAACTTATACTTTTTATTTTCGTTAAAAGAAATATAATCAGTAGACCACCAATCCATATATTTCATAATTTTTTTATCTATAAAAAATATACTTTCTTTTCCAGGCCCAGAGGCATTATCTGGTACACTATCAAACATTGAAAGTCTATCAAAGATATCTGAATTATTTGGTATTTCATAATTAGCCCCACAAAATATATGATATCCTTGATTTAATTTATCAAACCATGATTCAAACAATTTCTTATCAAATATAAAAGCGTCTTCTTCAAAAATTGCAAGTTGTTGTTCAGTGGTAACATTTATTATAGTATCTATACAAGTTCCATGACTAATCCACGCGTCTCCTTGCCAACTATCCCTTTTTCCAGAATGATTTAATTCTAGCACTTTAATTTCTTTGAAATATTTTTCATAGTGCTTTATTATTCTATATGTAAATGATATAGTTTTATTAAATCGTTCAATAGTTATATTTTCTCTTTGCGGGTTCAAACAAACATATAGAGTATAGTTTGGACAAATGCTTTTGAAGTTTTCCAATGAAGCTATAAGCATTATTGGATTGCACATGCTTGTTACACAAACAGCTTTGGATGGATTTTTTATAACATTATTCACTTTTTATAACATTATTCACTTTATATGACATCAATTATAAACTAGATACGTTCCTTCATTGCTAACTAATTCTTCTAAAATAGTTTGATCTGGCGTTTTTAACTTGTATGGAAATATGCCAAAGTCGCCCATGATCTTTAAGAATCTAGTTTCATCATCTCCCCACTTCATGGACTCATTCATCACAGATTGATAAAATTCGAAAAAATCATCTTTTTGTGAAATGATTACTTCTAAAACATCATTTTCTCTATTATTAAAGTTCAATACAGATAGAGTATCAATTGTTTTAGACCAATCATCTAAGTCTAAAAGCAAAACATTAAATTCATAATCCTTTGCTTCATTCGGATCAGAAACAACTTTGTATGTATCAAATAACTGTCTCCACATATCGGAGGAACATTTTCCTGTTGGATTAATTTCTAAAACTTTGTACTTATTAACGCCATCTCTATTTACGTAGTGACGATATATATCAAAATAAAATCTAGGTGTATTTCTCATTTTTTAAAACATAGGGTTATTGATGGATAATTGTTTATTACAAAAAAATTATACATCGTTTTTAATTCTTCGTTATTAATTATAGGCGAAATTGGTTCACAGTTATATTTTTTCATCCATTCGATATTATCACGTTCTTCGCTTCCACCTTCAAAAATTAATAATCCATCTAATGTCAACTTACGATGATATTTCTTTAAAAGATGATTTAATTTATCGCCTGTGTTTGAAATATCAATGTGCATTATATCAATTGATTCATCGTGAAACTCCACATTTAAATTCATCGCATCTCCTTTATGCAACGTCACAATGTTTTCTAAATTAAATTTTTTTATGTATTCATTTAATTTATCAAAATCTGCTCTATTGTATGGGTAATCATCAAATAAGTCAATAGCTAATATTTTCCCATCTCCTATATCACGACATGCTTTAGCAAAGCTAAACAACGAATATCCCTCTAATATTCCCATTTCAACGATTGATTTAGGTTTTTTATTTAAAACCAAATAATAAAACAACGATGAATAGTTATGGTCTGAATATGAAGAGTTAATTTCATCTAAAAATTTGTCTATCTGCATTTTTCCCCCATTTAATTATTTTTACTCTTTATCCAAATATCCAATTGGATCAATATCTGTTAAATAATGAACCTTCTTTGTAAATCTACAAGTAAATTTAAAATATTTTTCCATCTCAAATTGTTTTACGATTCTAAACCACCCAAAATAATCAAAAAGTTTTTTAATCATTCGTTTGTGAGAATTTCTATGTAATCTATACTCATCTACACCTAAAACTTCAATATATCGTTTTCTTACTGCTAACAACATAGCGTGATGAATTAAATATGTAGATAAATGGTACATAAAATTACCATAATGTGGAGCATCATACATTATAGTGTTATAATCTAATATTGCTTTGGGGCCATGTATATCCAAATAAGTAAATAAAGCACCATTAAAATAATGTAGATATTCAGGCACATTTTCAAAGTCTCTAAAGAAAGTGTCAGTTTCACCTCTGCCTTCCCACATCCAATAATCGTAATTGTTTTCATGATAAATGGATTTTTTAATTTTTCTATTTATCCAACAATTTAATGAGAAAAATTCAAATGTATCCCACTGAACTTCCTCTGGGACAGAAATTTCTAATCCTTCGAATGGTTTATAAACAAAGTTTGGATTCCAAGAAAAATAATCAAAACCTAACCAATTGTAATGTTCTAAAATATCTTTTCTAATAAAAAACACACTTTCTTTTCCAGGCATGTTAATTGTGTTATGGAAAATTTCTAACTTCTTAAAAAACTTATCATAGTTATTTGGATTATTCGGAGCAACGACACAATGTAAATGATTTTCTTTTAATGTTTCAAACCACTCATTCATTTTTCCATCTCTAATTAAAAACGCATCTTCTTCAAACATTGCCATTTCTTCAATACCATATTTAGACATTATAGTAAATAGTTGGTCTAAACATCTACCATGGGTATGCCATAGTTCAGCCGTGCTTTCTATGACATAAATTTTTGAAAAATATGGTTCATAATATTTTATAACCTTGAAAGAATTATCAATTAAATTTTGAACACGATCTTCATCTGTTAACTGTCTGTTAACATTTAAAATTATAAACAAATTATCTTTAAACTCTAATTGTTTAAATTTTTCTATAGATGCAATTAATGTTATAGGATTCGCAATTGATACTAATCCAACTCCTCTGATTTTTTTATTTGACGACTCTTCCATATTATAATAACTGTGTTCTATGAAACTCTTTAAATTGTTGTATATAACTATTAAATTGTTCTTTTGAAATCCCCGTTTCGGAAATAATTCTATCAATATAGTGATTATAGTCAGGAAAATCTTTGTTTGTTTCTTTTACTTTTTCCAATACAACTATAAACCATGCTAATAATCTCTGAGTTTCTTGTGGAGATCCCATATCCCATTTATCGTATAACTGATAATATCTGATTATTTTCGGACATTCACCAAAATTTCTAATGTGATAATAAGGCGCATTTATAGTTGCTTCTTCTGTACATCTGGTATCATCTGAATTAATTGTTTTTACAATCTCTTTACTGGTAGGTTCAATCCACAAATTAAATCTATAATCCAATAGTTCTTTTGCTCTAACCAACGGAGTTTTTTCAATAATTGTTCTTGCAAACATTTCCATAGATTCATATTGTCCTTCCAAGTTATGTTCAGAATGTTGTTTCCAAAAACTTTTTCTACAACCAAATAGTGTTGCTGCAAATCTTCCTCGACCACCTCTAAATTCGGATGGTGCTAATATTGGAAGGTTATATGCGTAATTTCTATATGGATCATCTTCAAATCCTTGTTCTTTTTGCCATATATGAAAATATGTAGGTGTTATTCTACAACCACTATCTATATTTGAAACAATATCGTGATAATTTAATTGTTCTAATATTTCATTAAAAATATTATAGTCATATATCATCAAATCACTATCCATTATAATAAAATTATCATCATCATTTATGAGATCAATAGCCATCTCTAAATTTTCTTGATGAGAATGTTGTGTCGGAATATACTGAATATTTTTGTTTTTAACGGTGATCTTTTCTTTTTTCCACGACATATGACTTCCAACAAATATAAAATCATCAATTGGAAATCTATCTATTCTAGAAATAATATAATCATGAAGCATTTCTCCAATTTTGGTATCTTCAAGATTATAACTTATAAATGGTATAATTATATAATTCATTATGCAACAATTTTATTTGATATAGTAACCCACTCGTCTAACAATTTTACACTAGTATTATTTTTAGAATACTCAAAGAATTCTTTATATGCTGTGGTTTCTCTTGCTTTTCTATCATACTTGAACATCATATCAAAATCGTGTGTAATCCCCATATAATGTTTATACCATATATTCATTCTATTTAACAATAAAAGTTGATTTCCATCGTCATTCATTCTTTCCAGTAGTTGCGTTGTTACCAAATCAAAGTGATCATAGTAAATTGGTTTATCTGAATCTCTAACTACTAGTTTATTTTTTCTTATAAATTCGTCAATGTTTGAATCTAAGGGAATATCATTTCCATTTTCAAATACAATATATTTGTTATAATTTATTTTAAATAAATCTTTAACTCGTCTATCAACAGGGGCAGCAAATTTTTTGTATTCAATTTCATTTAGTAATTCTTTTTTACATCCCCAAAAACATGGCCAGATTCTAATTCCACTATAATTGTAAACTAAAGAAGCAAACAATTTATAATCTGCATTTTCCATTTCATATAACAATTGTTCCCAGTTTGCTACAAAGTCCGGTTCAAACGTAAAAATATAATCTCCAGTAGATCTTTCTAAAACTTTATGAACACACTCATCTCTCCAATCAGTATCACCCGCACCACTATAATTGGCATATATAATTTCACATTTATCTCGTAGATCATCTTCAATAAACTCAGAGAATACCTCCCATTCTGGTTTAAAGAACGCATCAGAGTACGATATAACATAAAATATTTTATTCAACCGTGTGTGATACTTGTGAATAAAATCTCGTATAATTGGACTGTCAAAGTTTGGAGCACATATAACAAACAGATCTATTTTTTTCATAAAACCATATTGCAAATTTTGGCATATTTATTCGTGTCAATAATTCCATCAGACATACCATGTACATTGTAAGATTTTAATATTGCGGGAATATCATTTTCTTCTTCATAAATGTATATGGTCCTATTTAAATTTTCAGCATACAAATCATAAAATTCAAAATCTTTTGGATCTTGAATACATTTAAGCATTTCACGCATCAACAAACATCTTCTATATGTTTCTACGATTTCTAAGTTTTCATAGTTTTTAGAATCTAAGTTTTGATGTCTTCTCATTTGAACTAAATAAGAGTGTTCATATGGTTCTGACGGCCAAGGCTTCCAAAACTTATTTGACATGAATGTGGATAATGACCCTACGTGGAAATCAACTGAAGTTTCTGATATAGAATCTATAAGATCATTATCGTGTAAACTTGAATGATACGTATGATAGGTAGCAACGTTATTATTTACAGTAGGAGTGTTTGATAAAAGTTTAATTTTATTAATTTCTGGATTATTATAAATTTCATAAGAAAACTTAACAAACGTATCTCCATGACATGGTTGATCTAGTGTTAATGTTTGATTTCCAACTGTAATTTGATCTCCAGTTTCCCAATTCGATGAATAAAATTCTCTAGATGATTCTAACAAATATTGTTTCTTTGTTAAAAATAATGTTGGCCAAAAATTGATCGAACTATCCCAATCGGGTAATTCAGTGTCGATTTGAAGGTTTTCTCTTTGTTGAACCATTGGCAATAGAGATTGTAATAGATATGGAGTGCCAGACCCCCTTCCTACTCCGTATACATTATATCCATCTTCAAAGTATGAATTGATGTGAGATTTTAATAAAGAAGTATTAATAATATAATCATCTTCTTCCATTAACAAAATATCATCATTGATATCAGGCTCATATTTGTTTAACATGTTATCAATATTTAATCCATGTTGAGCAATTTGTCGAGCAAAACAATATCTCATATTTGGAAACTTTCTGAAAAGTCTAGTAAGATAGTTTTGTACAAATAAAAACTCCAAAGGATTAACTCGACCCATCATGTCAACAGACACAAATATATTATCAAATAAGTGACTGTATTTTTGCATGTTAGTTAACCAACAATACAATATTAGCGGCTCTCCTGTACTGGGGAGTAACAATGTTAATTTTCTTTCTTCACTCATACTAAGTTTGCTAAAAATGATTTGATTTTCAAAAACTCATCGTCAAAATTTGAAATTTCATTAAACTTTTTAACGATGTAATTACTAACCTCTTCGTAATTGTCAGTCATTCTTCTAATTTCATCGGCGATTTCTTGAATAGATTTTCCGTGAATATCAATAACTGTCTTTCCATCTTCAAACATCAAAGATGCTGTGTTTCCTATAAATCCTTCGTCCCAGTCTACTCCCATTTCGGATGCGTCAACAATTGCCGGCTTTCCACACGCAAAAGCATTATGAATATTATGTCCGTATCCTTCATCAACTACTTTACAATGAAATAAGAAACCTGAGTCTTTGATATAATCTGACATTTCTTTTTCACCATTTGGAATATAACCATCTCGACCTCCTGCACCATGTACTTTAAAAGTATAATCAGTTAGTATTGATTCTAAACCGTGAAAAATTTCAGCACGTTGCATAAAATGTTGTAAATTGATGATCTTTTTTCTATCACAATCTAGTTTTTGAGTAAACAAATTTGTATCAAATTCTTGGTGATAAAATACTTTATTTTTACAATCGTATTGTTTATAACACGGCCATGAACTGGATAATATGTTTTCGAATTTAGTTGGTTGCGCCCATAATGGAATATTGTTTCCAATTTGAAATATTAATTTAGTTTTTCTTTGCAAATTAAATTCTTTAATCAATGCTTGCCATGATTCATAATTCTCTAGCAGAGTACAAACAACGATGTCATAATATCCGCTTTTAAACTTTTCATATTCACCTTTACCTAACTCTGGTAAATATCTTCTAAAGTATGGATCTTCAAAGCCAGGTTCGCAATAACTTCTACATACTTCTTGAGCATAAGAACTATAAACTGATCCTTCAAAGTACCAGTCCCATCCAGCTGGAATATCTAATTCAAATCCAAATCTTTCTTTAAATAAAATATAAATGGATCTAAGTAACGATAAGTGGTGATAATCTGCTAAAACTTTCATATTAATCTCTCAATAAATATTCTTATCTTCTGATATTCCTCATCAAAATCTACAACTTCTTTAAATTTATTCATGGCTCTTTCCTGCATATCAAAATAGTTATCAGCACACCATTTTAATCTGTCTGCAATAGTATCGTAATTATATTTTCCCCAATCAACAAAATTAGGTTCCGTTTTATAATTTTCAATATCCATCAACATTTGTCCAGTAAACCATTCTTCTTGATTTCCCCCGCTACACATATCAACACTATCTAATATAACAATTGTTCCAAGTGCATATGCTTGGTGAATGTTATAACCATAACCATCACCAATCGGTTTAACATGATATAAAAATCCAGACTCATTCATGATTCTAGCCATGTCATAATCCGAATGAATTTCTCCATCTCTATTATTTATACCAAAAGCTCTAATATTCCAATCAGGCAATCTTTTCTCTAATTCTAAAAGACCACCAATTGTGTTACAGTTGTGTCTAACATTTGTTATACTTTTAATGTTTTTAATGCTATTATCATTTTTAAAAATATCCAAATCAAATTCTGGATGAAAAAATACCATGTTACATTTTTTTCCATTTTTTCTATTTTGAAATATTTTATTTCTACCCTTATATAATTGTTGTTTAGTAAATTTCTTATATAAAGCATGCATGGTCCATGAATGTAAATCTTCACCCGCGATAAATGTATAAGTGGTAGAATTTAAAAAGTTTGGTACGTTGTATGGAACATGACCCCAATTGTTGCCAGCTTCAAAAACTAACTTTGCTTGAGGTTGAAAATCTTTTTGTAACCTCATATAAACAGGTATGTGTGCTGGAACTGTACAAATTAGAATGTCAAACTTTGTTTTACAAAATCTCTCAAAGTCCATTCCTTTGAACGGCAGTTTTCCATCATTTGTTTCAACTAAAACAGTACCATCTTCATTGTCTGTAACTTTTTGTGGTGGATCATTTGTAAACATATTTATGAGAAATTGAAATGCTACGCTTTCTATGTTAGCATCTACAATTTGCCAATATCCATTTTTATAATAATCCATTCCATATGGAACATACATTTCTGCTCCCATTCGTTTTTCAAACAAATGACTCATGGAATTTACCAAATCTCTATGATGAAAATCACAAAATACTTTCATATGTTATTTAAAAATTTCTCCCACTGCGGTTTAATGTTATTAACTCCAAATAATTTTATAGCAGTATTTCTACCTTCCGTCGAAATTTCATATCTTAGTGTCGCATCTGTCATAACTCTTCTAATAGATTGTTTTAATATATCAACATTATCAGAACAAAAACCATTCTCGCCACTCTTAATAATATCCGATACTTCATATGGAAAGTGTCCTACTTTACTTGCCAATTCACTTCCTAAAGCAAATACTGGAATTCCACTCATCAATGCTTCAATAAAATTTAGTGTATAAGATGCTGGCCAAGTTCCACTATAAAAATATGCTTTATTTCTAGAAAGTTCGTATATTTGATCTTTGTAATCTAACTCTCCATAATTCATTGGAGCAGATTCATTTCCTGGACCAAATAACTTAAAATTATACTCACGTGAAATATCTCTGATTAAATCGTATCTGCAATGATCTCCTCTACCAACTACATTTTGTCCAAAAGTCATAACATAGTTTTGATCACCAACATATGGCAAATAATCATTTGGATATTTAGCAAATCTAATCAAAGCATCTTCACCACAATAATTATCTAATTCACGTTCTTTTGGAGAATATCGTACAACTTTCAATCCTTCTCCTCTATACTTTTGCATTTTTTCCTCAACCTCTGGAGTTGATTGTCCTATAGTTCTCCAAATTACAGTCTTATGTTTTATTCTATCCCAATTTTGTTCAACAAATCTAGGTAGATGCATAATCATAATAGCATCCATAGATTCAATTAATTCATCGGTAAGCAAGTTATTATATTGTTCAGGATTAACACGATCATTTGTCGCATTAACAGAACACATATTATAAAACATTTTTAAATATTCTTCATCATCTGGAATATCCAATGGAGGTCGTCTATCTACTACTGGTGTTTTAGGTCTATGATATGCATCATTTGTGTATACCTCATACCCTAATTCACGAAGAAGTCTTAATTCATCATATTCCAATACACAATGACAACATAAGTATAGTAATTTTTTCATATTTAAATTAATGTTGGTGTCGAATTTTCACTTATTTTATGAAAACATAACCCCAATTCTCTTGTATCTTTTTCTGGTATAAATTCATCTGTTTCTATCGTTAATTTAACCGTACCACTAACATTAATCAATAATTTATATAATTTATTTGGAACTAATGTTAAATTCGTGTTTATTCTATTATTATAGATATGAACTTTTCTGCCTATTGGACACATAAAATCAATTCTCAACCCAGAAATATTTTCATAATTTATTTCAGCAATTGGTCGAGACCATCTAAAATTATTTCCCATCGAATCAGTTTCTAATTCAAACCAAGATTGTCCACTTAAAAACAATTTGGATTCGGAATTAAATGATGCTATTGACATCTTGTTTTTCAATCTATTGAACATAGATTGATTAATGACTATAAAATCTTTTTCCATATTATTTATTGTTAACTTTGTTCTCCATAAGTTCATAAGCATGATCTAAATCAGGGTATGCCCATTCTTGATCACTTGTATAATTTTTACTAAAAGACTCCATTCCTTCAATTGTGCCAATTTTATAATTCACTAAACCTTCATGGTCTTTACCTAGAAAGTCTATATGACCACTAAATCCTGTAGCAATTACGTCTTTGTTTAATTTATACGCTTCAAATATTGTTAAACCGAATCCCTCGGATTTTGTTAAGCTTACATAACAATCACCAAATGCATGCAGACTTAACATTTCCCGTTCATTTAAATTCATAAGTAACAGATGTATACTTTTGCCAATCTTATCAGACACTTTATTCAATCTATTAACGATATAATTAATATTGGTAATGGTATAATCCTTATAATGTACTTTTAATAGTAATTGTGTATTTGGATATTTATCATTTAGTTTATCAAATACTTTTACTAGTTCTTCAATACTTTTTCTAGCGGTTAATTCGCCAATACAATAAAATGTATATTTTGTCCTACTTAACTCAGTTCCAAAACAATCTGTTATAGTTACTTTTGATTTGTCTAATAGTTTTTGATCAAACCAAACATGAGGCACAACTTTAACTTTTGCAGTCACACCACAATTTTCAAATACTTTTTTATTATATTGAGACGGACACCAAACTTCCGGCAATAAGTTTATTGATTCAACCCACTCATCTGGTAATTTACTAGACTCCCAAGTACAATAACCTACAACAGATCTATATTTTCCACATTCATATTTGCCTATAAACCCATTCCACAAGTCTGGAGTAGAATGTAATATAATTCTATCTTTAGATGCCAATGGTCTGTCTATAGCACTTTCTGCTAAAGCATTTACATAATTCGTAGTATCAAGTTTAGAACTATCAAACTTTAATGTATGCCAACAAACCGGCACACCCTCGGTAACATATTCAGCAATATATCCTTTCGCTGCCGAAGCATAACCAGATGTTCCATACTGTCCAACATAAAAAACTGAACTCAATGTATCTAATTCAATATTAGATCGATTAAATAACTTAATCATTGATATTCTCTTTAACTCTTCTTTTCTAGGAAAGTTATATTTAGAATATATAATTATGTTACAAAATATCTTTTCTTTTTGAAAAACATTGAGAGTACGATTTACTACAAACTGTTTAAATTTGTCCGATTCATATGCACTATTAACAAAAACAAATACTTTATTTAATTTCTTAATAAGTTCATTATAAATTCCTATACCATTTAAAGCGTCTATGTCGTCTACCAAAAACACTTCTATTTGTTTTTCAGAATGAATGTTACTTAACAAATTTTTATCTTTTGTAAGTAATACCAAACTCTCGGAATTTTCTTTTAAGAAATCTATTTTGTTTTGATTAAATCTCTCCATTTTTCATCCCAAAAACTTTTAATTTAAAATTATGGAATCTTCTGAGCAAACATAATAACATTGTATACCTAAAGATCTACTATCATTATCAGGATTAAATGGATCAACTCTAAATGAAATCTCATTTGCGCCATGCGTTGATATAATTAGTTTATGTTTTAGATCGGGTTTCAATTTAACAGTTCTATTTACATCACCTACAATGATATTTAAATCACGACCTAACGGATCTAAAATGCATAAAACTACGGAATTTAAATTCTGGACATATATTTTAGTAATTGGGTGTGACCATCGAAACGGTTTGTTTCCATCGTTTTCTAATCCATGCCAAAAGTCAGAATCATATTGTAGTCCTTTCTCACGTTTAATAAACGTGATTGATTTTAAAATCGATTTGACTTTACTAAAAATTCTTGTATAAAACGGTTGTTTGACTTTAATAATAATTGTATCTTCATCCATACTAATAAAACTTTGTTAGTTGATTATATCTATAATTAGTGAATGTGTCAACATAATATTAATTATATTTATGCGATCTCATCTACAAATGTTTTATATTATCTATATATACATGTTATGAAATTTATAAGTCATAGAGGTAATCTTCGTGGAAGAAATAGAACTAGTGAAAATTCTATAAACACTATAGAAAGTGTTATATCAAATGGATACGATGTTGAAATCGACCTTTGGTATCATAGTCATGATTTTTATCTAGGACACGATTCAGGGATGAATATGGTATCAGAATGTTTTTTAAATGAGTATTCTGACAAACTGTTGATTCATTGTAAAAATGATGCAGCGTTATTCCGACTAAATCGAAGTAATACTAAATTTGAGGTATTTACACACGCGGATGATGTATTTACATTAAGTAGTAAGAATAGAATACTAATTCATCCCCACACAGAAACAAATTATAGAAGTGGAATATTAATGATGCCTGAAATGTCAAATTATGACTTAGAAGAAATTTTAAGATTTGAAGGTATTGTGAGTGACAATATAAAGTTTTATGAAGATTATTATAACACTCTCTGGGAATAGTGAACGATTTACTAGTAAGGGATATCCAATTAAATCTCTTATAGACATCGACGGAAAAAAAGTTATAGAATATGTTTTGGAAATGTTTCCTGACATAAAAGATGAAGATTTTATTTTTGCTGTAAGAAGCGATGATTTAAGCAGTTCACCCATTGAATCCGAAATTTTAAAACTTAAAAATTCAAAAATATATCCAGTACCTAAAAACAGTTTAGGACCTGTATATTCTATTTCAACATTTATGGATAATCTTCCGGATGATGAAGAAATTATAGTTAGTTACTGTGACTTAACACAGTTGTGGGATTTCCATGACTTTTTAAACTTCTGTAGAGACACAGATTCAGATGGATGTTTAGTTACACACGTTGGATTTTTGCCACACAAACTATACAATAAGTCATTTGCGTTTTTATCAACTGGTAAGAATTCTAAAGTTTCATATGTACATGAGAAAAAACCAATGGAATTAGTTAGACCAGATGAACCGGCATCTAACGGCATTTACTATTTTAAATCTGGAAAATTGCTTAAAACTTATTTTAAGAAGTTAATGGATGGAAAACATGCTGTCAATGGAGAATACTATGTCACAGTTCCATATAATCTAATGATTGAAGATAAATTGAATGTTACTTATTATAACGCTAATCAATATGTCTGTTTAGGTACGCCAGTAGATGTTGAATGTTTTAAATGTTGGAAGTATATTATAGAACACAACAATTTAGATAAACAATCTGTATCATACATTTACGATTTTTGGAATGATTATTTTAATCGAATTAAAAATATTACTTAACTGCCCACCAATAATTCTAGTGGGCAGTTAGTAACTAAATATTATTTCGAGATAATTTTAATTAATTTAGCAATACATGCCATGAACGTAATCTCTTTATCAATTACCAAAGCATTCTGATATAAACTTTCTGATATTTCGACAATTACAGACACCGAATTACCGTTGTCATACTCTTCCGATCTATTATATAACTCAGAGTATAAATCATCAAAGTGCTTTGTACCTGCATCATTTACTAATTGTCTGATATCGTTGAACGTTTTCTTATTTCCCTTACATGTCTTCAATAGTTCAATTATTTCATTTTTAAATTCAAAACTAGCGCCTTGATTTTTAATGTGTTTAATCTTACCAGATGATGATACTTGTTGAGAATAATTTATGACTTTACGAACGTCTGGGTAAAAGTCGTCTACAATCTTTTTAATATCTGTTAGATCATATTCGATACTTTCATCCTTCAACAAATGCGTCAACCATATAGCTACATCTTTTTTACTAGGTGGTTCAAGTTTAAATACTTGAGTTCTACTAATCAACGGACTGATAATCTTGTCAATATAATTACAGGTCAGAATAAACCTAGTAGACTTACTATATGTCTCCATGAGATTACGAAGAGATGCTTGAGAGTTGGCAGACATATAATCTGCTTCATCCAGAATGATGATCTTCAAGTCATTAAACCCCATAGCAGATGCGAATGGTTTAATTTTATCACGAACAAAATCAACACCAGTATTATCAGATGCGTTGACATACATCACGTCACATGGAATATTCTTAGTAATGATTTTAGCAAGTGTAGTTTTACCAGTTCCAGCAGTTCCATGAAACAACAAGTGTGGAATATCTTTCTTCTTAATGAAGTCAGTCACTGTTTCTCGTAACTGATCATCACACATGTAATTACTTACCGTTGTTGGACGATACTTCTCCGCCCACAAACCATGATCATTAATAGTGTCTTCTTCCGAAGTTGAAAAGAAACTCATAGTTTTTATTAGTCAATGTTTTTGATTTCAACCAAATAATAATTACTGTGAAAACCATCATTTTCAAATTCGACATTTGCCAAACCTGCATCACTTACTTTAAGAAGAGCATTTTCACAATCACTATTACTAGTTAGAATTTCCTTCAAATACTTTGCACTAAAATGAATAGTCTTAGATAGTTTATTCTTATCATTGGTGGGTTTGACTTCGATGTTAATTCTATTACTATTTACATTACTATAACCCAAAGTCATTTTAACTTTGCCTTTCTTATCAGATGTAAGAGTAAAAATATCTACATCTGTTAAAGCACTCTTAGCCTTAACGAAAGTACTAACAAATTCTTTTGTCAATGGAATTTCCAAATTGAATGGTGGAACTTTCTTCAATTCCGGTGCCTTTGGAATGACACTTAGGTCTGCCGTAACATATTGAATATCAGTATCTGAACTTGCTAATGTCAGTGCAGTGATCTTATTATTGTTTTTAGTTGGCGTGATTGAAACATCTTCGCTCAATACGGTAAGCATCTTCTTCAATTTAAGCGTATCATTTACACCGATTTCAATATTCTCTAAATCAGCATTGTCCTTAATTGTAACAAATCCCAAAACATTTCTATCATCACTAATAGCAGATGTCTTGATTGTCTTGTCTTTTGAATCAACAACCCACTTAACTGATTCAATGGTGCCATTCAACGAGTATTTATCAATAAATGTATTTAATACATCCTTCTTCATATTCCTAAATGCTATCAGACCGAGAAGAATATGTCAAACTTTAAAAGCGGCGCTTAAACCAAAATCATCATCTTGTGTACAATATTCTATAACTAAATACTTTTCTTTATCAATTGCATCTAAAATAATATTTGGACCTGGATGATAATTTGTATCATGAAATATAATAATACCTTTTTTAGATAATAAATCGGAGTACTTGAAGTCGTTCACAACAGTATCAACCGAATGATTTCCATCAATTAATAATACATCAATTTCATGCAAACCAATTTGGTTAAAATATTTTCTAACAGCAATTTGCTTCATTGATGTTTCTTTTAAAGTAAAAACATTTTTTTCTAAATCATTTAAATATGATTTATCTTCTACATCGATGCCGCAATAAATTCCGTTTTTAGTTTTATATTGCAATAATTTGTGAATAAAAGATCGAGTTTCATTTCTACCCACGCCAATTTCAACAATATTATTTATAGTACGACCTAATAGTATTGAATCTATTGCTTGTAAATTACAATCAGATATTTCTAGTGGCGGTCTTCCATTTGTATATACATCTGGACAATCATCTTGATGATTTTTAAATCCATTTGGATCTTCAAAGTTTGGAATGTATGTCAAACCATCTATATTAGATTTATCCTTCAAAAAATAATAATCTGTCTCATATTCTTTTCTCATAACTATTCGTCGTCATATTTATCATTTAGTGAAGATGGAACTTTAACTACTATTAATTCACAATCTTCTAAAAATATTGGCTTTACTGATTCATTCTTTTCTATAACAAAAACAGTATTTGATTCTATGATCACATCGTTGACCGTCATTTTTCCCTTCATTAAAAAATTAATCTCATCACTAATTTTATGATGGTGTTTTGACCACTCTTCACCAGCTGGATGAATTTTATAACAAACTTCAAATTGGTCTGTTTTTAACACCGATGGTTCAAAATTTCCAATAAACCACCCACCTTTATTCATGAATTGTTCAGCATTAAAGGTTTTCATATATTTTTTTAAATTTTTCTAAATCTTCCGGAGTACCAATTGGATAATGTTCATTGAAAAAATATTGCACAACTTTTTTTGAATTTTTTAACATATAATTGTAAGTAGGAGCAACATAGAATTCATTAAACACTTTGTCGTTGTTTTTAAACATTTCATCACATGAATCAAAAAAGTAAGACGATTTATTCCAATAATGTAGTCCATTTGTAGCATAATTACTAATTACAGCTTTTTCTTTAACATCAACTACATATCCATTATCATCTAATTTAATATAACTATTCTTGTTGCTATTTGAATAAAATGTACCAATTAATCCATCTGCTTTATATCTTTTAATATATTCGTCCAATTGAAATATATCTAAATCCAGAATATATTGGTCACAATTCGTAATTATAAGTCTGCTATCTGGATGAATATACTCTTTCGCCATATAACATGTTTTAGCAGGACCGTCTTGTAACTTATCAATTTTTATAAAAGTTATAGGATAATCCACTTCACTTTTTATTCTATCAGAAATATTAAATTTTTCTTCGTGTTCTGATAAAATGCAAACATAGAAATGTACACCAAGGCCTTGAGAAAAATTATTTAATACACGCGTCAACATATACTCTCCACAAACATCTATTAATGGTTTGGGAATATTGCTGTTAAATCTTAACCCTAATCCTGCGGCTGGAATTAATATATTAATTTTATTCTGTTTCATTTTTTGTCCCCCAAGTTTCTATAGCTTTATAATATTCATCCCCATAAACTTTATTAATAGATTGAATCATAGCTTTAATTCCAGCTTTACTTCCATAAGGGTGAGAAGTTATTGATCCACCAACATTTGCCATCCAATCATTGTGTTCCAATTTATCAACGATAAACTCAATTAAACCAGGATGCATACCACAACTCAGTGCTGGTACAGAATTTAATGATACTAATTTATTTATAGTTCGTATTAATGATTGTTCATCGCTATTTAGATATCCTCCTAACATGCCAGTATGTAATGTTGAACATCCACATCTGCTAGCAATTTCAAATAATACTTCTTCGTTAATTGAAAAGTTATGAGAAGGATTTGTCCACAATTTATCTCCACTTTTTTGATAATGTAAGTACAAAGGTAAATTTAAATCTTTTACCAACTTATAAGCGCCGAAGCCACTGTGAATATTAATATGAACACCATTTATACCTAAATTATAAAGTTCTCTAATTCTGTTTTCTAAATATAGATGATCGCATGTAATTGAAACCGCATATACAAGATTCAAATTATTATTTGAAATATGATTAGCAATTTTTTCAACACGTTTTTGAATTCTACAAAATGATTGATTTGATAATATTTCATCTTCTTTGATGAAGTTACATCCATTGTCTGCGTAAATCTTAACTAATTCAACATAGTCGTCGTGATTTAAACCGATTTTAGGCTTTATAATTCCTCCAAATAACGGTTTATCATAAACATTGGCGAGCTTTCTTATATCCGAAAGTCCAAGATTTGGTCCACTAAAAACATTTTTGAATTGATCGGAAAATTCAATGGACTCTAATCTACATTTTTCAATAATATCAATGTCTAATTGCCCACCCATTACAGTGGTTAAAAAATGAGTTATACCATCTTCTTTATAATTAAAATTGGAATCTGGAAAAAATATCGTACAATATCCTTCACTTTCGACATCAAATTCTAAACTGACGATTTTAGCACAATATTTTTCTATCAACTCATCATTTTCATATTCAGATCTTTTGTCTGGATTTCCTATACTTTGACCAATCGCAATTGATTTAGCAGCATCATATAAATTGGTTTTAGATTTTATATAATACTTTACAAAATTACCCTTTGCATTTTCATCAGGAATTTTAAAAATTAAATCGTCAATAGAATTATTAATCATATAACACTTTAATTAATAATTATCAAAACGAAAAGAATTCACCTAAAGTTTTATCACTTGGATTAGGATAATCCCAATTTAATATTTTATAAAAGTCAGACAACTTTCCTTTTAACTCTTGTTCATACATCTTGTTTCTATCAACAAATTGTTCTATAAAGTTCATGATTTCATCTGGATCGGTTCCATCTGCTTTCAAAGCAATTCCATCACCACCAAATTCGTTTTGTTTTAAATATACCCATTTAATTTTTTGACCATGAAAAATGGGAGGAACATCTTTATCTAATCCCCAATGTTTTAATAGGTCATTATAAAACAATGCTGCTTTTCCTTGTGCCGTAGTTCCTTTAATGAATTTAAACTTAGGACGATCTTTTGGATTATAGTCTGTCTTGGTCTCACCACCACTTTTAAACTTCACACTAGTGTTTTTTGCAATTTCAATCACGGGACATGTGGAAAGTTTATTGTCCAAGAAATCAAGAATACTATCATCTACTTTTTCTTTATCGACTTTTTTAAGAATATCATCCAAAAACTTTTTCATGAAGTTTCTGAATTGTATAGGAAAAGACGTTCTAACCACGTCAATACCTTTGATTTCCATCTCATCACATGTCATTCCAGCCTTGTTGATAATAAATTGTGCATACCGTTTCTTCGCCAACCAGAAACCAGTTTTAGCGATTACTTCTTGTTTTGCATCAAATCGGTGATTATCAATATTAAAGAAACGTTTTGCCATGACATCATAAAACTTATTCACAAAGGTTTGAACCTCGCTGGTCACAGATAAGATCGCCTTTGTCATTTGTTCTTCGTCGTTTAAATCCACATTAGGCATATTTTTCTCAATGATAGGTAACGCACTAGCAAAACATGAATCTGTGTCAGTATAAATTACATAATCACCATCTTCATTTAAGGCGTTCTTGAAGTACTGGTTAATTGCTTTACCAGTGGATTTAATAATATCTTGTCCAGTAATTGTTACCGCACTAGCATTATCCTTATCATAAAAACGGAAGATTGGGAGACCTAAGACTCCGTAGATAGAATTGAGAAGAACTTTCTGTACTTTTTGACGTTGTTCGTAAAACTCGTACATATCCATGTCTCCACTTTCATAATATTCTTTGGCAGACTTTCTCATGTCCTTTCGTTCATTGAACCACTTTACTAGAATTTCGGGAATCACTCCATCAACATTTTTATGGTAGATTGCTCCATTACTAGCAATACTCAAACCAGACTGTTTCACCATATTCTTAAAGTCTTCGGCAGAATAGGTGGTGCCACTTACGTGATATGTATTAATACGATCTTGTGTAAATAATCTTGGTGTGTAATTATACAAACGTTGGTCGATGTAATCTACTTTAGAGGTTTGTTTCTGACTACTGTCACTTAAATTATTATAGTCGTCAATTAATTCATTTTTTCTTTCTTCAATAAATTCATCGTCATATTCAACCCTATCAATAACTCCAACTTTTGTTTCTGGACTAATATTAAGACTAATAATAATATTTGGATACATTGATGTAAGATCCAAGTCAAATACCCAATCATATCTCCCAGGCGTGGGAGCTTTAACATAAGCTCCTTCAAAACCTTCCTCATTGCCATCCATTTGTTTTTCATATTCTTCACGGCCACCAACTGGTTTATTCTTAGCAACTTGTCCTTTACGTCTCAAATACATAAGAATAGCCCCTTCAATAAATCGAGAACTCATTTGGTAACATTCATATGGAACATGTCCTTTATGACAAATAGCTCTTGCCAACTCGATGAATTGAAGTTTCTTTTCAAGAGCAACAATAATTTCAACGTCATTGATATTATATTCAACGTACCTATTAATATCTTCTTTGAAGAGATCATCGAGACTTCCCTTATAAGATATTTTTTCCATACCAACAACCTTCTTACCTATAGCATTAAGTGCGTAACTAGGTTCTTTACGAATATTTAACTTCTCGTAAAGTTTCATGTAATCCAAATGTGTCACTCCACCAACAACTACTTTTTTACTCCAATCATTTATATACACCACACCAATAGGGCTAATTCTCTTAGCTTTGGAACTCCCAATCACAGACTTCATTCTTCGATATAGATATGGCATATCAAAGTCATCACTGTTCCAACCAGTTGTAATAGTTGGCTGAATTTCTTCCCACTTTGTTACAAAATGGTTTAATAGACTGGATTCATCTGTAAATGTTAATATCTCACGGTCGTCTTTGGTAAAGTCGTCAATAACTCCATCTCGGTCCAAAATAAAAGCTGTGTATTTCTTTGTAACGCTGTCATAAATAGCAATAGCAGTAATTTCTTTATCAGCTTCAGCTACATTGGGAAATCCTCCTTCAGTGGATACCTCGATGTCGAGATACATAACTCTATGTCCTTCAGAGACATCATCTGAGTCTTCATAAGCATCTATTAATATACGAGTTTCGATTGGAACGTCCGACTCAAAAAGTGAAGGATCTTTTGGATTGTAACTATATACTTTATCTAATTCATCACCGAAAAGACTTTTGTATTTACCACCACTGCGCTGTCTGTAAGCATAAGGTTTGAAAATGAAATTGGTATATCCCTTTTGATCGTCCCACAAATGACATGTGTTTGTTTTTTTATCGAAAAATATATTCTGATACATGCTTCTATACTACCTTCAACTTGTCGATAAGTCCATCAAAAATTTCCATGTGTTCAGATTTAATCATCATTCTACATTTTGCCATACGATTCATTAGTTTTTTATGATTAATTGCAGGAAATATAGACGGAACAAGGTCAACCCCTGTGAGAACTGGTGGATCGACCTTATTTATACAAAACCACAAAATTGATAATTCGTCGTCGTTTAAACTATTTAATTGTTGAAGTGTCATTTAACTTTAAAACCAAATATATTTTTATCGTAGTTTACAAATATTACATTATCTAATTTGGTTTGTAAAGCCTCAATTTCTTTTCCATGAATTTCAATTTCAACATCTTCTACATCTCTAATACTAAAACTACTTCCTAAATTTTGAGAAATGACCATTTGTTTTGGACTCAACATAGGTTGTGGAGTAACTACCAAATAATCACCAGCTTTTAATTCTTTTTTCTTTTTACTACTTTTATTATCTAAAACCGTTACAAGTCCATCTACAACATACACTTGTGTAAATCTTTCGCCTGAATTTACATATAATTTTGCTTTATCAAATATAACCATAGCCATACTAGTACCAATGGTGAGTTGTTTTTCAGATTCGCTCACAACATATACTTGCCCCATAGAAGAAAAATTAAAATAATGATTACTAATATTAATTACTTCAGGTAATACAAATTTATTTGCATATTCTGTATCAGACTCATTATAATATGAAGCGGAGTCTTCACGTTGAGATATAGCAATTCTGTGTGGAAGCATAACCGTGGCTACACCATTCGTAGACGTAGTTATTGATAAATTTTTTGTTAAACTATAAGTTTTTCCAACTGTAGAAGGAAGTACGCTTAAAGTATTATTTTCAATTTCAGAGAGTTCGTGTGTTCCTTGCGTATCATACAAAAATAAATCGTTAGCGAATGCAAACGAAGTTGATAAACAAATTGTTAAAAATAATGTAATAATCTTTTTCATATACTTAATAAATAGTTTTTATAATTTGACAGATTTGAAAATATCATATAAGATATAGTGATGTCAGACGAAGAAATAAAAAAGAATAGAGTAAGTTTCAGTCAGTATTCCACTTTTTTGAAGTGTCCCCATAAATGGTACTTAGACTATATTAAGAATTTACGTGTATTTGATGCGAACATTAATACAGCATTTGGTACAGCAATTCACGAAGTTTTTCAAACTTATCTGGAAACTTTATACAACAAAAGTCTTAAAGAAGCAGAAAGTCTTAATATGAAAACTTTATTCATGGAGTCTTTCAATACCGAAATAAATAAGATAAAAGAAAATGGTACTGAGATTGATGACGATACATTTACAGAATTTTGTTATGACGGTGAAGATATTCTATCTGCTTTTACAAAAACCACCAATAGATTAAAATACTTTCCTGCAAAAGACTATGAATTGGTAGGAATAGAAATTCCACTAGAAATTCCTCTCAAAAACAATGTAGACTTTATTGGCTTTATTGATATTGTTCTGAAAGAAAAGAATAAAGAAAAATACCGTATTATTGACTTCAAAACTTCAAGTAGTGGTTGGAACAAATACATGAAAGAGGATGAAAGTAAATACGCACAACTTCATTTGTATAAATCTGTTTATAGTAAAAAATTCAATGTACCTCTAAAATCTATAGATGTAGAATTTTATATTGTGAAACGAAGACTCTATGAAAACGCTTCATTTCCACAAAGTAGAATACAAGTATTTGTTCCACCGCACGGCGATAGAGCTATCAAAGAATCACTCAATAACTTCATCGAGTTCTTGGATTATGGCTTCAATGAAGATGGTTCATATAATGAAGACAACGAATATCCTAAGTTTCCAGGTAATGCTAAGAAAAATTGTAAGTATTGTATACATTACAAGTCAAACTGTGACGGAAAAGCTAGCAAATAAAAAAATAATCTTTTAACATATGGGCATATGTATATATGTTAAAAATGTTATGGGTTCATTAGTTACGACAGTTAAACTTGAAGATGAGTTATATACGCAATTTAAAGAAATAAATCTGCGAAAAAAATTATCCCTACAAGATTTTGTGAATTTATGTCTAGACAAATATGTCAATGACGATAAATTTAGGGACGAAATATGCGCATCTATTCCTCAAAAACTCAGTTATGATGAACCATTTCAATTATCAAACGTGAAGAAATGAATACACCTAAGAAAAAAATATTATTATTGAGTGATGATCTAAGAATGAACAGTGGTGTTGCTACTATGAGTAGAGAATTAGTTTTAGGCACCGTTCATCATTACGATTGGGTACAAATAGCTGGATCAATTAAACATCCAGAGGCTGGTAGAATCGTTGATATGTGTCAATCCACAGACGACATCACTGGCCTTAAAGGTACGTATGTAAAACTTTATCCAGTGAATGGGTATGGTGATGAAGAAACTTTATTTAGTGTTATAGCAAATGAAAAACCAGATGCTATCATGCATTTCACAGATCCAAGATATTGGGGATGGTTATATCAAATTGAACATCAAGTTAGAGAAAAAATTCCAATGACGTATTTAGATATCTGGGATGATTATCCATATCCAATGTGGAATAAACCCTTCTACAAAAGTTGTGATGCTTTATTTGCTATCAGTAAACAAACAGATAATATTAACAAATGGGTAATTGGACCAGAAAACTGTACTAGTATTTATGGAGATTATGACAAAAATGGAAAATTAATTAAGGAGATTGCTTAGTATGCCAGTAAAAGGAAAACATTTATTACATTATGTTCCGCATGGAATCGATTCAAATATGTTTAAAGCTTTACCAAAAGACAATAAACATTTTGTAAAAGTAAAAAAAGAATTTTTTAAAGATCAAGAATATGATTTCGTTGTTGGGTTTAATAGTAGAAACTCACATAGAAAACATCCATCAAATTTAATCTTAGCATTTAAAAATTTCTGCGACCATTTACCAAAAGAAGAAGCAAGTAAATGTGCTTTGGTTATGAAAACTGACAAAAGTTCAGATGCAGGAACAGACTTAATTGCTGTTCGTGAAACAATTTGTCCAGATTACACAGTGATATTTGATGATAAACGTAGACCACCCGAAGAAATGTCGGCATTCTATAACTTATGCGATGTAGTTGCTAATGTAAGTTCAAACGAAGGATTTGGTCTTAGTATAGCTGAATCTATTATGTGTGAGACGCCTGTTATCTTAACTGTTACCGGTGGGTTACAAGATCAAGCTGGTTTCACAGACGATGATGGAAATGTGTATGAATTCGATTTAAAGTTTGGAAGTAACTCAACTGGACGTTATAAAAAACATGGGTGTTGGGTAAAACCACTTTTTCCAAAAACTCAAACACTTCAAGGTAGTCCTCCCACACCATACATTTTTGACGACTTTGTTGATTACAGTGATATTGCCGATGCGATTATGTATTGGTATTTAGCTGGATCAGAAAAACGTAAGGAGTATGGAAAAGAAGGAAGAAGATGGGCTTGTAATGAAGGAGGCATTAATTCAAAAAATATGTGTAGTGAATTTATAAAAGCTATGGATTTTACTATACAAAATTTTGAACCACCTAAGAAGTTTGATATCTTCACATATTCAGATGATTATAGTACTAGGTTGTTGCCTCAGAATGAAATTGGGATTGAATCACATAAAATTGATATTGACGCAATTAAAAAAGAATTATCATGAATATAAAGAAATTATCAGATAAAGCAGTTATTCCGACTAAAGGAAGCAGAGGAGCAGCTGGATATGATTTATACGCAATAGAGTCTCATGAATTGAAACCAGGCGAATCAAAAGCATTTAAAACTGGACTCGCAATGGCTATTCCAGAAAACTATTATGGTAGAATTGCTCCTAGAAGTGGATTAGCCGCAAAACATGGAATTGATGTATTAGCGGGAGTAATAGATAGTGATTATACCGGTGAAATTTTAGTGTTACTAGTAAATCATGGAAATGAATCGGTTAAGTTACCTTTAGTCAAAGATGATAAAGAAACAGCAATCGCTCAAATCATTTTCGAATCACATCATACTACTACTTTTAATGAAGTAGATGAAATTACAGTTACACAACGTGGTAGCGGCGGATTTGGAAGTACAGATAAACGTGAGAATTATGATCTTGCTTCTACTCAAATGAAAAGTATGGAAGAGTTGTATCAAAAATTAGATACAGCTCCAGCAACACCTAAAAAAACTTATATGGATTTAATTAGAGAAAGGGAACAAAATTTTTAAATTATGAATAAACCATTGTGCCTAATAGCAGGACCAGTATTTAATCGAAGCGGGTATGGAGACTGGGCAACAGATGTTGCTAAAAGTATAATTCGATATGATAAATTTGATGTTAAGATCGTACCAAGAAAGTGGGGTCATTGTCAGACAAGAAGATACTTTGATAAAGTTGAAGATCCATCCGATTTGGAAGTCTTAAAAAGAATTGTTGGAGATCAATTAGATAGACAACCAGACGTTTTCATTCAGTTATCTATACCAAACGAATTTCAACGGCTTGGTAAATATAATATTGGCATGACCGCTGGAATTGAAAGCACCGTTGCATCTGGTGAATTTATTGAAGGTGTCAATAGATCAGATTTAACTATTGCTTTATCTAAACATGCAAAAGATGTTTTGGAGTCAACCAAAGTCTATAAACAATCTCAACATGGTCCTCAAGCTCAACCAGAGGAAATTACTGTGAAAAAGCCAATTGAAGTTTGCTTCTGGGGAGCTGACACAAATACATTTAAAATCACAGATCAAACAGTTGATTCTGTAGAAGAAGCAATGAAACAAGTCGAAGAAGATTTTGCATTTTTATTTGTTGGTCAATGGACACACGAAAATTTGTTCCATGATCGAAAAGATATTGGAAATCTTATTAAAACTTTTTGTGAAACATTTAATGATAACAATCGGAAGAAACCATGTTTAATCATTAAAACATCTGGCGTAGGTTTTTCTACAGTGGACAGATTCAGAATGTTGAAAAATATTAATAAAATTAAATCTCAAATTGATGGCAACCCTCCGAATGTATATTTGTTACATGGCGAACTTAGTTCGGTTGAAATGAATGCTTTGTTTAATCATTCTAAAGTTAAGGCTCATGTATCTTTCACTCATGGAGAAGGTTATGGTCATCCATTATTGTTACAATCTTTAAGTGGAAAACCACTGTTCGTTTCAGAGTGGAGTGGTCATTTGGATTTCTTAAATAAAGATTATACAAATTTACTACCTGGCAAATTGGTTGATATTCCAAAACAAGCAGTCAATAAGTGGTTAATCAAAGAAAGTAAATGGTTCAATGTATCTTATTCATTAGCACAAGAGAAAATGAAAAACTTTTTTTATGGATATAAAGAAGATTGTAAACATAATAAAAAGGCGCATAAACTTGCTAATGAAAACAATGAAAAGTTTAATTTAACAGCAATGGATAAACGTTTATGGGAAATTTTGGACAAGTATGTTCCAAAGTTTGCTACGGAAAATAAATTTGTATTGCCTAAATTAAAACCAATTGGTAATGATAATATTCAAAGTAATCCATTAGAAGAACCAAAGTTAGTTTTACCTAAATTGAAATTAGTTTAGTATGATTTTATCATATTTAGTTACAACGCATAATGAAACAGATAGCTTAGATAAACTATTGTCTAAGCTATCTTCCAATTTAAAAAAACAAAATGAGATTGTTGTTATCGACGACCACTCAACCAATATTGATACGTTAAATATTTTTGACAAATATAGTGATAATATTATTTTATTACACCATAAATTAAATAACAATTATGGCGCTCATAAAAACTTTGGAATAGAAAACTGTAGAGGAGATTGGATCTTTCAAATTGATGCAGATGAATATCCTACAGATTTATTATTAGAAAATATAGAACTTATCTTGGATCAAAATAAAGACAATGATGTTATTTGGTTACCTAGATGTAATCATTTTAGTGGTGTAACCGATGAAGATATTCAAAGATATGGGTGGAAAATGTATGATAGTATGGTTAACTTTCCCGACTATCAATCGAGATTATATAGAAATAAACCAAACATTAGACATAAAAAAAGATTACATGAACGAGTCGAGGGATATGATTCTTACACAATGATTCCTCCACAAAAAGATTATGCTTTGGTTCACGAAAAAACAATTGAACAACAACGTAAATCAAATGATTTTTATTTTAAAAACTTTACAATGGATGAGAATTTAGGAGTATGATAAAATTAAAAAATAAATATGTAATAGGAACACATGTTATGTTCTATGAAGTAGAGATGTATAAAGAATTCATAGAAGGAATTATCAACATGTGTGATTATATCGAAAATAAACAAAACATATTAATTGATTTATGTTTTAATATGTCAGAGTATTTTGAGAAAATTGATACTTCTAAAATATCACGTGATGATATTATCAAAATTTTAACAGATGGAGTTGAGAAACTTAAAAAAGAAGCAAAGTTAAAAAACATAAAGTGGTATTTCAAAGAAAATGATGACGATGTTTATAATATCGCTGACTATAGAAGAGATTTAAATTACAACTATTGTAAACTAGTGGATTTTATTATGTGGGGTGAAACAGATAGCTTTTTTCCAAAAGAGGCTTTTAAAGTACTAGAAACAATAAAAGATGCCACTAATCAACAAAACATTCATAAATATATTCTTTCTTGGGCGGATAGAAAAATGTGGGATAGTAGTTGGAAAGTTACGGAACATGTTGACTATGAAAACATACAGTTCCATGATACTCCAGATCAAGTGGATAATATTAATTATGCCAAATCGCCTATGTCTATTGAAAAGATGAATGAGATTAATGCCAAGGTAGAAGATCTAGATATTCGTCATATAGATTATCCAAAGATAGATGGTAGTTGTTTAGTTATTACATCAGAACTTATTAAATCGGGTGTTAATCTTCCACATAGTTTACTTCTATACGGCGATGATTCAAGTATAGGAACTATAGCAAAACAAATAATGGGCGATAAATTTATTCAGTTTACTGTTAAAAATATTTTGAAAGTACATGCGAGACGACATCCCAAAAAACGTATGTATATTTCAAATGAAGACAATCCACGTGGATTTTGTGGTGATAAAAAGGGAGAATGGTCTAAAGTATTAGATCATCATTCTAAATTTAATTTAAATAACTTGATAAGATCACAAAATAAATTCTTTACTTTTAAAGATGTGTTTTCTAAAATTAAAAAATGAAAATTTGTTTTATAACGCAAAATGGACATGAAGGAAAACTACCACGAAATTTTGACAATTGTCGTGTAGAATTCGCGTGGCAAATTGCGTTGGATGCATATCATGTTCCTATTAACGATATATTAAATAAAGATCCTTATGACAAATTTCATTTAGGAATTGTAATCTTACCAAAAAAGTTAGAGAATTTTAGTATTCCATATTTTCAAGAGAAACTAAAACCTTGGTGTTCAAAATTATGCGCGATGCAAGAGGGACCATCGTGGTACTTCCAAGATTATAATTATGAAAATCAAGTAAACTATTTAAACTTTGTCAAAGATATGGATTTCATATTGACGCATAATCAATCAGACATTCCATATTTTAAAGGTATATTTAAAAAACCTACATTTAATCTTCAGTCACTTATTATTGAAGATACAGTTGTTCCACGAAAAACAGAGAAAACAAATCTTCCTATAATTGGCGGAAACTTTTGTAGTTGGTACAGTGGATTGGATAGTTATTTTGTTGCTAAAAACTTTTCAAATGAGGTATACGTTCCATCTATGGGAAGACGAATTAAACATGAAGAACATTTTCCAGGCTTAAATCATTTACCATATATGAAATGGAAAGAGTGGATGAATACTTTATCTAAGTTTGACTATGGAGTTCATTTAATGAGAACACATGCTGCTGGAACTTTTGCTTTAAATTGTTCGTTCTATGGTATACCTTGTATTGGATACAAAGGACTAGATACACAAGAAGTATTACATCCAGAATTATCTATAAATTTAGGAGATATAGAAAAAGCAAACGAATTAGCAATAAAACTGAGAGACGATAAAGGATTTTATAATTACTGTTCAAGTCAAACTAAAGCTATGTATGGAATGTTTTATAAAGAAAAGGAATGGTTAAAAAATTGGGCAAAAATATATGAGCAAATCTAAAATTAAAATTGGAATTATAGGATATGGTTACGTGGGTAAAGCATTTCACACGTTCTTTAGAGATCATTATAATGTGATTGTGTATGATCCGGTATTAGGTAATAATTCCGCCACAGAAACTCAAATTAATAGATGTGATTTGGCGGTCATTTGTGTTCCGACTCCAGAAGGTAAAAATGGAAGTTGTGATACCAGTATAGTAGAAGAAGTTATAAGTTGGGTAGATACACCAATTATTCTTTTAAAGAGTACAGTTGAAGTTGGAACTACAGATAGATTGATTAAAACTTGGGCAAAACCTATTGTATTTAGTCCAGAATTTGCCGGTGAATCTAAACATTGGACTCCAGATGGTTTTACTAACGATGTAAAACAAACTCCATTCTTTATTTTTGGAGGTAAGAAAAGTCTGTGTTATAAGTTAATTGAAATTTATACTCCTATTACGGGACCAAGTAAAACATATAGAGTCACAGATCCAATTAATGCAGAATTAGCTAAGTATATAACAAACACACAATTAGCTATGAAAGTTGCTTATTGTAATGAAATATACGATCTGTGTGATAAGTTAGGTACAAATTATTATGAAGTTAGAGATCTTTGGTTATTAGATCCTAGAACAACAAAATCTCATACAGCTGTGTTTACAGGCGAAAGAGGTTTTGGAGGAAAGTGTTTTCCAAAAGACACAAAAGCATTAGCAAGTTTGGGTGATAAAGTAGGAGTTGATTTATCTATACTTAAAAGTGTTATAAAAAGTAATCAAGAAATGTTAAAAAAGAATGAATAAAAACTGTATAGTAATGTTTGCTATTGAAGATAGCAACTCAAAATTTGACCATAGTAATTATTATAATATAACAAAACAGGCTTGGCAAAAATACTGTGATAAACATAATATAGACTTTTTGTTTATTGACAAGTTATTGGAAAATATTCCACATCCAAAATGGAATAAACATTGTGTATTTGATTATACAAAAGATAAGTATGAAAAAATTGGTATGGTAGATTTTGACACATTACCAAATTGGCAAGCTCCAAACTTCTTTGATTTATATGATGACGAATTTTGTGGAGTCGTAGATAATGAATCAATAACATGGTTAAATAATAGCGTAAATTCCTATAGAAACACATTTGAAGAATTAAATGTAGATATAAAACTAGGTGAATACATTAATAGTGGAGTTTTATTCTTTACAAAAAAACATAAATTTGTATTTGAAGAAGTATTAAAAACTTATTATAACAATAAAGAAAAGTTTGATACTTGGAATGTGCCTAATACAGGTAGAGATCAAACAGTTTTAAACTTGATTCTTAAAAAGTTAAATGTTACTAAAAAGTATTTTGACGTTAGGTTTAATACAATGAGGTTAATGCAAAATGATTGGTTACATCATAATTGGCAATTAAACGAGAATCAAACTCCGTTCTTTATAAAATACTCTTTTATTTGGCATTTCACTGGCTGTTCTATCGAAGAACGAACAAATTTAATAAAACACATTTGGAGAGACACTAATCAGTATTATGGATAATATAGTTTACATTATTAATATTGCTACGGATAAAAAGCCTGGCAGAACAGTTCCATATAAATTTGGAATTGAATCTTGGAATAGATATTGTGAAAAAAACAATGCTAAACTTGTAGTATTAGATCAACCCATTCTTCCATATGAACAACTAAGACCAAATTGGCATAAAGTTTTTATATTTGACTTATTAGAACAATCCAACATTGACGTTAATAAATTAATGATTGTAGACGCTGATACTATTGTTCATCCAGATTCTCCCAACTTTTTTGAAATAGACGACGATAAGTTTTGTGTTGTAAACAATATCGGTTCATATGATTGGATGTTTAGAAGTATAGAAAATTATCAAAGACATATTTTCAATAATTTTGAATTTGATGTTTCGAAATATTTCAATTCCGGCGTTCTTATCTTAAATAAATCGCATAAAGAATTTTTGGATAAAGTAAAAAGTTTTTATTTTCAAAATAGAGACAGACTGGTACAAATGCAAGAAACATTTTTTACTGGAACAGACCAACCAGTTTTGAACTTCATGTGTCAAACCGAAAATGTGAATACTAAATTTTTGCCATATGAATATAATATGCAGGATTTACATAGACGAGAAGCGCTCACTGAAGCAATGCCTTATTTGGATTGGGGACACATTTTTCACTTTAATGCAATTCCAAATAATGGAGATAATTCAAAAACTATGTACTGGATGGAAAAGACATTTAAAAAATTATATAACTAATCAATTAAAAAAAAAATTACTATTTTTATAAATTCTATATATCAATATTATGAATAAATATAACTTCAAAGATAAATTGTTTTTGGTAACAGGTGGTAGTGGTTTTCTAGGAAAGCCATTAATTAAAAGACTTCTACAAGATGGAGCAAGAGTTAGAACTTTGGCTAGAGATGAAGGTAAGTTAATAGAACTAAAACAGATGTTTCCATCAGTAGAAATCTTGACTGGAGATGTTGCTGACATGATTGACGTTAAACAAGCTATGAAAGGTGTAGACGGTGTATTTCACTTAGCAGCATCTAAACATATTGGTTTAGCAGAAAAACAAGTTCGTGAGTGTACAAGATCTAACACAATTGGTTCATTATATATTTTGGAAGAGTCATTGAACAATAATTTGGAATTTGTTTTAGGTATCAGTACAGACAAAGCAGCTCAAGTATCTGGTGTATATGGAGCATCTAAGTTGTTGATGGAACGTTTATTTAAACAATTTGAACAACTTAATGAAAAGGTTGACTATAGAATTGTTAGATATGGAAATGTTTTATACAGTACTGGATCAGTTTTATGTAAGTGGAAAGAACTTATTGAACAAGGTAAAGATTTAGTTGTTACTGCTCCAGAAGCAACGAGGTTCTTTTGGACCGTAGATCAAGCAATTGATTTGATTTATAACTGTTTGGAGAACTGCGATGATTCTACCCCATATGTTCCAGAAATGAAAGGTATGAGTATTGGCAATTTATTAGAAGCTATGATTCAAAAATACTCTCCAGATGGTACTCGTCCTAATGTGAATGTTATAGGATTACAACCAGGTGAAAACCTACATGAAAAAATTCTCGAAGATGGTAAGTTTTCAAATGAAGTTGATCAATATACTATTGAATAAATCAAAGAATTAATATAATGAATATATTAATTATAGGAGGTAATCGTTTTGTTGGTAAAAAATTA
>Ga0070749_10000272_pt1 | contig 34196 bp, 48 predicted proteins | sample VirMetDEL_Nov_18_FD_75180 | JGI IMG/M metagenome (GOLD analysis project Ga0070749, IMG submission 75180) | Aqueous microbial communities from the Delaware River and Bay under freshwater to marine salinity gradient to study organic matter... | ecosystem: Environmental > Aquatic > Marine >...
CTGATTATTGCCATCTTTCTGGGCAAGTTCGGCAGTCACATAGTCGGCTATACTCATATGAAACAAATTTGGCACCTCCAAGGTCTGAGATGCTGAGGTCACAATAGCAGGTAATTTGTAATAGTAGATTTTAATTTCCTTCGAGCTCGTGTCAGGGATTGGCCTCAAATAAATAGTGTCATTCCAAACGAAGTAGTAGGAAGGCGTCCCCTCTGCCGTGGTGTTTGAGTTTGTAAAGGTTAATAGATCATCGTCTCTGAAATCTATTTTTGTTAGAGCCTGACCATCGTACTCGACACGCTTCAGCTCAAGAACTCCCGTCGGGAAACTGTAGCTTTGCGTGCTCGCCGTTGTGGTCGTGGTCGTTAGACCTTCAAGCATCCTCGTTTCACGTGCAATTTCAAGCTCGGCCTGGTAAATAAGATCCCAAATCTCAGCAGATGAGTAAAAGCTAGACGAGTATGAATTGTATTTGCGCCTGGCCGCGTCCTCTATCTGCTGTGGTGTCATAACTCAAGCACCTCTTCTTTGATTTTCTTTTTACTTGCTACCCTTTTTTGCAACTTGTCTTGAACATCTTCTTCAACTATTTGAGCCGAGTGCTTTGCATAAATATGCTCATCGTATGCAGCTTGCGAGTGCATCTGCTCACCGCAAGCATGACACCCAAACTCCTTCTCGACAGACTCGTTTTTGTAGCCTTCTTGACGCACGATGCGAAGCATTTTGTATGTTTGAGGCTTTTGCAGACCACCGGCATCTAGCTCGATGTTTCGTGGCATGATCCCCAAAAAAAGATTCGCATCATTAAAGTCCATTTCAACATAGTTTTTACCCGAACCCTTAGCAGGGATGCTAATCTCCTTGCCTCTAAACTTCTCGGTGTACGGATAAACATTGTCGTTATAAACTCGGCACATCATAAAAAACCCCTTTCGGCTTAACGCCAATTAAAACAAAATCAACTGTAGGCATAGACGTTAAAAGAAACGCCGTTACCACTCGCTGCTGTAGATCGCACTCTAATATAGGGGACGTTGTGCTCCCCTGTGGACAGGTGAAACATGCAACCAGCTGCCTGACCAGAAAATAAAGCGGCGCATGCCTGTACGCTCGCGGTTTGTGCTATTGGCATATAGAGCTGATAGTAATTCGTACCATCTACAGATGCGTCGAAAGCGAAGTTAATGGCGGTACCCATGCTGCCCTGAACAAACAATAATCCTTTTCGTGATCCTCCGCCGAGAGCAAGCCCTTGGTCAGCTGTTTGAGTGCCTGACGCAATTACCATTTTCCCGAGGTATTTCAATTCACCATACGACATTCAGCACCACCTATCGACCATAAACGGTTACATAAAACTGATCGCCAGAGGCAACACCAGTCACAGCTAGAACGCCGTTTGATTGAACACCACTTGCGTTAGAGTTAATAGCCATTTTGAAGTTTGCAGTTGTTACTGATGCAAGGCCGTAGCTCATATAGTCGATGACTTTTAGTCCTGTCTCGATTGTTTGAGTCGCCGCATCTGCAACGATCTTCATCCCAACAGCGCGTTTGTTGCCCATATTTGTTTTATAACGTGTAACTGTGAACGCCATTTTTGAATCTCCTATTTAAAAAAGTACAAGCCTCTGTTCCTTATCAGGCTCTAAGCACTGTGGACCAATTTGCTCGTACATAGTATATTGCCACAAAAAGTCCGTGAGTCGCATCTGATAAATGGTTGCGATATTCCCTTCAGGATATGAGCCGAGAAGTCCGCCCTCAGTGCAGTTAATGTAGATTCCGGGGACGTTACCAGAAAGCCAGTCGAACCAGATCTTGAAATTGTGGTAACTCTGCCAAGTGAGGACGGAGTTGCCCCAAACGTCGATTGCTCGCATTGCTTGCCCGATATCAGCGTCATATTTGGAATCCCAAGGGTGAAATTGTCTCGTATAGCTAAAGCAAAAATCAGCACCCACAAAAACAATAGGGTTACTCCCCATGATGGCCTTTGCGATATAAGTGCAAGCACCCAGCACATTCCCGCCAGTGGAAACGAGGGTGTGGAATTCTTCAACTTTCCTAACCTCTTCCCTGTATTGGTCAGAAGGGACAGGACAGTTAAAAAATAAAACTTCGCCGCGCCAGCTATCGAACAGCTTAGGGCTTGATCCGATAAACGCGAGTAGTGTTTTTCCCTTTGTGCTTTCGAGGTACTCCTCCGTCGTCTTCGTACCACCTTCCGTGATCTCTTCGATGACGACATCTCCCGCATCGAGGCTGACGTAATAATCAACCTTAACATCATGATCGACCATATAGTGATAGTTATGTAGACATGAAACGATTGGAATGTCTTTGACTTTAGCCAGCTCATCAATGTTGTTTTTAAGTGATGGACCAGACCCAACCACAATGCATGGTCGATGCTTGTTACTTGCGTAAAGCTGTCCGATGCCACGAGACTTAAAATCACCAAATCGCTCCTTATTCGCCTTCACGTTCGCAATCCACTTAGGCAACCAAGTGTCAACCGTGACCTTGTCGTTCGAGCAGGCCTGGCCGTACATCTCTTCACCACTCTGCGGAGGCTTCATGATGACGTTTTTATATTCAAAGATCATCTCAACTGTTTTCTTCATCTACATAAACCCCTTTAAAAATTTAAACAAATTGAGGGGGAGCACAACCAGCAACATCCCCCTCGGCAAGTTAAATCACTTACCAGTGTTGATGAATGCGTAGGCAGCTCCACCGGCACCAGTGTTGTGGCTCAACAAAAATCCAACCGCAACAGCAGTACCTAAAGTGGTCGTTCCAGATGCTTCGATGAATGAACCACCAGCACCTAGGGCAATCATCTTGTAGTCAGCAGTTGAGGCAGAAACTAAATCAACAGTTGCAAAACCCTTTGTCAAAATCCAGCCGTAAGATGCAGCCGCAATGTCCGCATGCTTAACAACGCCAACACAAGGGTTGAATGTGTCAGTGATAGATGTCGCGGCTATCGAGTAACCACTGGCACCAGTGATGAACTTTACGCCGTCTTTTTGTGAGGCCGTGCCCCCGCCAGCGTTGTAGCAGTAAACATACTCTTCGCCCTGATAAAAACGTCGATCACCGATTCGAACAGAGGGAGTCGCTGTCACAGCTGAAACACTCTCTTCGTAGTTACCTTGGTTGTAATTCAAATTTGCCATATCCAAATCCTCCGAAATTTTAAGTTTATCAATGTTTCATAACCGATTCGAGAAGGGACTTGGCGCAAAAAACCAAGCCCCAGAAAACCGTCACACTAAGATGCGATTGCAGAGAGCTTACCGTGCAATCTGTTGTTGCTAGAAGCCAATGCACCCATAAAAAAGATTTGTGCAACTTTTATGTTTTGGTTGATTGGTTTCATAAACTCAGTCATCCGCATATCCTCGTCTTTGTGAGCGAAAAGATGCAAATAGTTTTCGTTCAAGAAAAACAAGTGACTTGCAGGGCAATGAGAGTCAGCAATGATGGGTTTGCCATTGAACATCAGACTGGTAAAACCACCTTTTGCAACTTCAGTGTCAGCAAATCTCTGTTGCGGTTGCAACAGGTTATAATATAAATCATAGATCGTACGCGTGCAGACACCAACGGTGGGCACGTCGTTATCAACTGAGCACTGAGTAAAAATTGTCTGCATAGCGCCGATTGTCAAAACAGTCGTGCTAGAATCAACTTTACCTTGCCACCAAGAGTTTGAGCTTTGGCTGATGCCACCAACGGTCTGGTTAGTTGCAACGATGTCGCGAAGCCCAACGATAGATTTAGAATCAGATCCATCAGAGTACAAGCCAGTGCCGAGAGAGTCGGCCATGGTTTTCTCAGCAATCTTGATTTTGTTTTTCACAAGGCTCAAGATTTGAGAGTCACCAGAGTTTTTAAGCTCCTCATCTCGTCGGATTGACACGTTTGCATAAAGTTGCTTCCAAAGGTACTCGGCTGCCGAGATGTTTGCAGAGTCGCTTGTGTCCAACGTCTCGCTACCTTGGTACCAACCACTAGCAGCCGTTGTGGCATACATTAGGGGGACGATCACGCGCTCGCCTCCGTCTAACTTGTCGTACCAACCTTTTGTTTTTGCACGTTGCAAAAGCGGGTTGGAATCAAAGATCGCGTCATACATTTTAGGAATAAATTTTTTGCGAGTAATTGCTGTTACTTGATCATATGTTAAAGCCATTTTTAGCCTCCGTTAATTTCTGAAAGTGCTTCTTGTAAAAGATCATCGTAGGATTTGTGTCTCACACCCTCTGCCACTTTAAGCCCCTTGGTAGGTTGATCGGAGGACCCGACAATTCCGAGCTTGGTGCGCTTTTGGATATCGCGCTGGAGATTTTCCTTAGCCTGCTCCTGCGCCTTATTTATTAGATGATCATGGTAAAAGTCTCGAAATGCAATACGAAAAGCGCCGGGTTTTGATCCGTCTATGCCTAGACTTTCGGCGTGCTGTAGGACTTTCATCTCAAGATTTAGTCCGTTCTCGTCTGGCGTGTCGAAGTCAATGTTCGAAAATTGTTTGCGAATTGAGTTCACTTCCTCCGCCAATTGACGATCCTCTTGCTCGATCATTTTTGATTTTTTCTCATTTACCAGCTCCTCGCGAAAGGCTTTAAGCTGGTTCAGTTCTTCTTTTAATGCAGCGAGCTCAGGATTCATGCCTGATTGCTGGGCTTGCTCGCCAGCCATTTGAGCCCTCTGCTCCCATTGACTTTGAACGTGCTCCCACCAGTCCGGATTCTTGGCCGCATACTCGTCGATTTGTCTATAAGGCGCATATTGTTTTTCAATATCACCATATTTTGATTCGTATTCAGAAAGCTTTTGTTGCCATTCGGTCTGCTGCTTATTTAATTCTGCCGCTTTTTGTGGGTAATTGTAACCCATTTGCGCCCATTGTAAGATTTTATCAATCGGAGCCTTAACGTCCTTGCCCGATATTTTCAAAGTATATTCCTGGGAGTTGGGATCAACCTGCTTGGGAGGCGCCTGCATGGCCCGCTCTCGATTCCCCTCGGTCCCACCCATTAAAGTATCAATTTTATCTTCGCTTAAAGAATTGGCACCACTGTCAGCACCAACAACATCAGCACCTGCATTTTGCATTTCATCCATATCAAAAACCCCTTTAAAAATTTATTGATCTTCTCTTGTGTTTAAACTTCCGGTTACATACGAGGGCGATCCAAACGAGGACTTGGCGCACAAGCTCACATATTCACCAGGCTGAAGAGTTAACTCCTCTTTACCTGTTGAGTCGATAGATAGATTTATTTCACCAGTATCACCTAAGTGTCCACTCCATAAAATCTGATCGTTCGTTGAAATAGTCACAGCCGTTGCCGAAGTGTCTTGAGATGAGCAACTGACGCCTGATGCGTAGAGTGACCAGTTTGGAGTGCCGGCAAGGGTTCCATTTTTAATTAAATAAAACACGACTGGACTTGTGTGCTTAATAGCACCAGCAACACTCCTTAAATTAATAACCGATTGATTTGCTCGCCCACCGTGAGTGCGGTTATTACGCAAAGTAAAAAGAGGCTTGTAGTCCGTGGCGTTTATCCCGGTGCTCTGGGCAAAATAGGACATACGAGGACCGTGCAAGATTTTATTGCCCTCAATAAACCCGGCAACAGATGCAGTTGAAACTGTTAAATTTGTGGTCGAGCCTTGAGAGTATGCAGACATAGTAAACGGAAATGAAGGATTACCAGAGTGAGGCTTTGTGTCTGAGTTTGGGTTTTTGATTGTGTGAAACGTCACCCACGTTGCATTATTATCATCAGATGTGACCATTGTTTTAAATGTCACGCACCCAGCACCAAGCCAAGCAATGTCGATTTGATAAAGGTTTAACTTGGTTGGATCTAAAGTAAATCCCGATGGCCCAGAGCCGTCGAGAGTATCACCGTTAAAATCCGATTGAGCGATAAAGCTCGTTGAAACAGCAGCGCCGGCCCTCGTCTCTGAAAATGTTGCGACGGTTGATGTGGCCGTCACCTCGAAAGTCCCGGTTTTATCTCCAACGGCATTTGCAAGAAAAACGACGGTGCTCCCAATCTGCTCCGCTGCCCAGCCGGTATAGGTGCCGCTTGCAATCTCCTTCGCAGTCGTGGCAATAACTCCGCTGTTTGTCACAGCAACTGAAAAATTCGTGCCTGCAAGTGTTACTGTTATATTTTCAGAGTGAGTGCTCGCGGTTGTAATGGTTAAGGTCTGAACTTCACGCACACCGAAAACTGATTTATAAATGCCGAAGGTCGTATTCTGGTAGCCAATAAAGTACCCATCCTCTGGGTGACCAAACCCAATCACCTGATTTGAAAGCGCAACCGGACTCGTAAACATAGCCGTAAATCGACCAACAACACCTTGACCAGGCCTATAACGCAATCGCTTTCTTGTTTGTAAGGCCGAGTAACCGCCAACGCTGGTCCCAGTTTGACACTTGATGAGGCTCGTTGCCTTGTCAGCCGTTGCCGTCCCACCAGTCGCCTCAGTCACCACTAAAAGCGAGGTATTGAGCCCATAGATGCCATCAAACTGAAACTCTGGATGCATATTTTCAACATGCACGGAGCCAAAGGGCAAAATGGGATCATGTATTGCTACCTCAACATGCCCCTCAGCCGAGATTTTCTGCTCTGTCGTCGCCCCGCCGTCGGTTGTACCAAACGCGGTTACGGCCCCGCCTGCAAGCTTTGCATTAATGATGACTGACATCTCTTAATACCCCATAGACACAGTGACGCTTGCACCTGTCCCACTAATTGCAGTTAGATTTGCCCTCACAAATGCCCAAGGTGCGATGGTTGAAAAACCATCGGACGCGGCACTCGTTGAAAGCGTTAGCGTGATGGTCCCAAGATCAAGCCAAGCCGTCTCGTCGTTTGAGACTTGAATCTTGACCGTCGCACTACCAGCACCAGCCGTCGTTACACCAGTTGCTTGAAAACTTCGCTCAGATGGTGAACGCCTTGCGTTGCCAGCACCAGCAACAGCCTTATCCTCTAGTAAAAGAACAGATGTGACGTGGACGACTCCCAAAAGCTTGCTCCTTAATAGACCTGCTGCACAGGTCGGCCTTGTGCTTGCTCTGTCGTCGTTCCAGGTTGAGGCATCTCAGGCTTTTTCGCCCCAGGCGCCTGACCAAGACCATCGATGAACCCCTGATATTGTTGAATGATGCTTTGCAGCTCCTTACCCTCTTCTGGAAACTTTGCGCTCACCATGTCGTTAAGCTGTAAAAGTTGAGAGTGAATGTCGGCTACAAGCTTCGATGCGCCACCGGGCTGCTGCTGAGATTGAGCCTCTTCTTTTTGCATTTGCATATCCATAATCTTGTCCTTTCAAGTATTTATTTAGTTTTGTGATAAAACAACTTTAAGGATTTCGACTATTACTGAGGTGCGGCTCCGGCTGATGCTTGCGCTTGCATTTGTGCCTCAGCGGCTTGCGCTTTTTTCTCATTTACTCTTTGCAGGACGCGCTCCCAGTTTGGATAGTCTAGGCTTTTTAGAACCTCTTCGTCATCAATGATTTGTCTGTCAAACAATTGGAAGGCTTTTTGCTCACGATCTACTTTCAAAAACGGCAGGCTTGATCCGGTTGTGACTCGGACATCGAGCTGGCCTTTCGTTTTGATCTGTTTTTCTTCGCCTTCAAAAATTTGACCATCCTCGCCTTGGTGATAGCTTCGATATCGGGCTAAGTAACCTTCATCATCTGGCAATTGTTCCACGTGGAACTTGAAGAACTGCATCGAGCCCTCGGCGTTGGTCAGTCTAAAAATCCGTGGCGCTGTGTAGTATTGCATTACCCTTGAAAAATACATTTGCCCTAGGTTTTGTAGCATCGAATCTAAATTTCTCGACTTTTGCCTGATTCTTGTTTTTGACGCCTCTTGTAAATTTGAAATTGCGGATGCTGCGGTTATGCCCTCAGGTCGGACACCACGTGAAACCTCATCATCACCAGAGATATCATCAAACCAAAGCTTGAGCCTGTCGATGAGTTGCAGGACGTAGGGTTGAAGTTGAACCCCTTCTTGTCGCCTCACCTGGTCAATGTTATCGGCCTCAACGATTAGCCCCGGTTGGTTAAAGAGATTTTCAGGGTCAACCCCGGAGCTAGTGCCGACGAGCCAGATGGGATTCCCCATCAATGTTAAAACATCGAGGGCAAAACTCACGAGTTTGTTAAACACCCGCTGCGGGCTTTCCAATTGCTCGATGTCGCTGATGCCCCAAAATTGACGCTGATTGACATAGTTTTGATATCGGGCAAATGGGAATTTTCTGTCATCGTTTGGGTTTTCACCTGATTCAAGTACGACTTTTGAGGCGATCACAATTTTTCGGCCCTTAGGGTAGCGCATTTTCTGCACGTACTTTGTCGTGAGCGTGCCATCTGATGAGGGTTCTTCTATGGACTCTTCATCGATCTCAAAAGATCCGTCGATCCAGGCGGTAATAACCAGTGCTTCGGCTTCTGTGTTGGTGTCATACCCTTGCAGACCATCGGCAATCGCAAGGTCAGTGTTGGGTGATTTAAGTCTTATCTTGTCTTTGTCGTAATATTCTTGCTTTTTAAAATCGGCGACATCTTTTTTGACATACTTTCCGTTTGGCCAGCTCCGCTTGATCTCTTCGAGGCACATTGGTTCGGCCTCGATAAAGAATCTGCTTTTTAGGTTCACGTCCCTAGCTGCGGGGTCTGGGAATATGTAGAAAGGATCTTCGCTTTCAAGGTAAATCGAGCCAAGTCCATCTTCTAACTTTTGATCGAAATCAAGTTCAACGACGCCGGTGCCCATGATGTGTCCATCAAATACGGCTTCGGTTAGTTGAGCGAGCCAGTTGTTGCGCTCCCAATCGGATTGACAAACTTGGTTGACGATCTCAGCAAATTCAATATCCGATGGCTCTTGTGGCATGTAGTCAAATTTTGGTCTTGTGTCGAGCATGATCGGGACTGCTGACTGGATCTCTCTGAAGATCAGGTTGATAACTTCTGAGTGCCTAAAGGTGGGTCTATTTTCCTTCCATTGGCGTCCTCTGAACATGTTATAAAAGTCATTCCACCTAGAGTCGTGTTTTGATCTCTCTTTTTTTGCTTTATCAAAAAGCTTCTCGACGAGCTTAATGTCTTTCTCTTCTTGCTCGGTCGGTGAATAGTTATCGCCTGATGCTTTAAGATCGTCCCTCGGTGCCGCTTCGTGCTCATTTAAATTGCCAATCATTTAAGCCTCATCCCATATGCGTTTTCGTTTGTCTTCACGCGCCTGCTCTGCCGCTTTGTGGATAGTTTCAGGCTTTTCGTTGCCGATTTCAACTAGACCATGGCGCTTTGCTAACTCATCCCGGTGCTTTTTGTTTTTCACTATACCACCAAAGGCCGGGTTGTACTCTGCATTCTGGACCGATGTGCCTGAAAAATAAATGTCAGCAGACCAAAGGCGCTCTGTCGTTTCATATCCGCACTTCGGACACGTTGCCTTGCCTGAGTATTCTTTTATGCTCTCGACGATATCAAACTCATGCTCACATTTTGTGCAACGAAATGGATAGACTGCCAATTAAGCCCCCCAGCTTTCCGTGTGTTTATTGCGGCTACCTCTTTTAAGTCGAGCTATGCGTTTTTCCATTGTCTCGATGTGTCTGTCTGACTTCGCATCCCGTTTATCGTTTTTCGTTGAACGGTGATAAGTCTCGACGGTTACATATCTGGCGCTGTCGAGTGCATGGTTTGACGCGTCAACTGGTAACTGCTCCCGATCATCTTGGTCAGCTTTCAAGTCTGCTGGCTCAGGGTAGTGGTAACTCTCGAGCTCGTCAATTGTGTAGGGGCTTGAGTTTTTAAAAATCTTAAATTTGCCGGATTTAATTAGCTCATAGTGTAGATCAACCCCGAAGCGAATATCATTTTTTGCTCCAATGGCGGGGCAGTCGTTGCGGTTGAACTCTTCGATGTTGTCTGGTCTAGCCGGGTCACAGTAGAAGAGTTTGATCCCCCAGACTTGCTTCATCTTTTGAGCGGCGAGCACCATGTCTCTGATTGTCAGCCCTGTTTTGTAAAACTCTCCCACCTGGTAGTGGTCGCCGTTTGGGGTGATTGCTCTAACAGTGATGGCGAAGGGGTGTGTCGTTCCCCAATCGACACCGGCATAGTATTGTGTGCCGAAGGGGAGCATAAAGGGTGCGACGGTGTGTGTGTCCTCGTCGAAGCAATCATAGACAAGGCCATGCATTTTCTCAAACTCACCGTTATATGTGGCGTTGAACCGTCTTGGGTCCATCGTGGCTTTTTTACGTAAATACTCAGCCATTGGAAAGTATGGGTTGTCGCACGACTTTGCTTGGATCACTAAAATATCATCTCTGGTGCCAGCCTTGAACGGCTTGAGGATCTCTTTAAAAAACCAGTTCATGGTGTAAGGGGTTGAGGTCAGTAAGATGGGGGCTTGCCTAAAGGATGCTCTGGCTTGGATATTTTCCCAGAAGTAGAGCGAGAATTTTCCGGCCTCATCTCCCCAGATTGCTCGCACGTCGGTGATCCCAACTATCGAGTCTGGGTCCGTGCCGGTTCGAAAGTAGATGGTGCCGCCACCGTGGATTTTGAACTCCGATTCACCTCTTTTGTAGCTTCCGAACGGCTCCATGATTCTGAGGAAGGCGGGCAGTGTGGACTGGTTGAGGATCTTGTACGTCGGCGCACAGATGATAAAATTATCTTCTTTTCTCGTATGAGTGAAGGCGTGGCGTTTGAGCCACCAACTGCCACTCGTAGTTTTTGCGAATTGTATGCCGGTGATGGCAGCAGTAATAGGATAATCAGAAAAAATAATTTGCTCTTGTTTGTCACTGTGGCAAACAAAGTTTTCACGCAAGCTTAATTCTGGCTCACGTCATTCAACGAGATGCCAGCCCCGGCCTTAATTGGTTTGTTAACTGCCTTGCCCTCAAGCCTGTCGATTGCAAAAGGATTGACGCCGTTTACGTCTCGAATTTTCACTCTAAAAATCCCCATGTTATCATTTTCTTTGAGTCGATCACCAGGAGCTAAATCCTTTAAAGCAACTACTCTCCTGATGTGTTTGAGCCTTGCCTCGCTCTCTTCGTTGTAATCACCAGGCACGTTTCTCAGATAACTCACTAAGGTCTTAAACTCATCACGATTAAGAGCGTGCGGCGCATCTGGTGTGTCTGTTAAATCAAACGGATTAAAATGCTTCTCATAAATGCAAACGCCATTTTCTTTTAAAAACTTCGGCACAGCATCAATGTTGGTTGTATGATCTGAATAGCCTAGAGGTATGCTAGGGAAGGCGTCCTTGATGGCCTTGAACTTCTTCATGTCCACGTATTTAGCTGGGTAGCTGATGTTTGAGTGCATCAAGATTAAAGGGATTTGTGTCGCTGGTGGCCCGGCTCTGAGCCAAGAAACGACGCGGTGAATGTCAGGCATAAAATAACCACCGGTAGATAGAATTAAACATTTGCCTGTTTTTTGTGCTTGCTCCAACAATCGAATGTGGCTCATCTCGCTTGATGCGATCTTGTGACAATCCACAAACTTATCCACTTCTCTCATGCCTTCTGGTGAAAATGTAGACACGATGAGGTCAATCCCGACTGCGTCTGCTTTTTGCTTTAGTGCAGATAGGGGGAATGTGCTGTCAATAAGTGGTATAGGTCCGTAGAGTTCAGAATCAGTGAGGAATTGGAACTTGACGGCATCGGCCCCGCAGTTTTTTGCGAGGCTGATTGAGTCGAGCAACTGGCGGTGGTCTTTGAAGTTTGAGCCAACTTCGGCGATGACGTAGACTTTGCCGAGCGCCTCATATCCTTTGATTTTCTCATAAAACCCCATCTATCTGCCTCCTGCGGCTTTCATAATTGCACAAAACTTTGCAATCTGTAGGTCGTTAAACTGTGGTCTGAGTGTGTGGTCCACCCGACAAACATCTGGCCTGTCGTCATAGATTGCGCACTGTTTAGACTGAAGGTCAAGGTTTTGGCAAGATCCGTCTTTGCGCAACCAATCCCTTGGAAGCTTGCCCTTGTTAACTAAAGGCGTGATAAATGCACAACAGGCTCCGCAGCTTGTGCACTTCCAATTGCCCTGATCATCTAAAAACTCATCCTCTGGCCTCATTCGAGCTCTTCAGTTTTAAAGACGACCTCGGTCCCATCTCGTCGAATCAAGATCGAAGGCCGTTGCTGTACGGTGTGATCAATTTTATCGGCAACCTTCCCGATAGTGCGGTTGAGTAAAAACTCAAGCCTGGCCGGGTCGCCTTGCTCTATAGCCTTAATTAAAATCTTGATAACAACTAAATCCTTCGCTGGTGTTTTTGGATCACCAAAGGCATTTTTAAGGCCGACAAGCCCCATGTTGCTGTACTTGTAAATGACCGCCTCGATCTCGGTGGCGTTTCTTTTTCTGGCCTCGCGCAAATCCTCAGGCACCCGGTTGCTTGACTTTCGTCCAGCCCTTCGCGCTCGCTCTGGGTCCATATCAAAACCATTGGGACCAGCACTGCGGCTCTTCTTTTGTGTTTTCGACATAACGTGTTGTTTGCGTGTTATTTAAGCAGATTATTTTGCTTGATTTAATGTTGTCACGCAGCGGTGGATTTGTAAAATAAAAAGATGCTGAAAATGAGCGTCGAGTTAATGGTGACAATTGTGGTGAGTTCGGTTGGTTGCGCCTGGGGTGTTGTCAGCTACATTGACGGCAAAGTGGATAAGATTGACCAAAAGTCCCTTGAGACTTTCGCGACGAAGCGCGAGATCGACAAGATTGAGGAGCATCTGCTCCGCATCGAAAATAAGATTGATCGACTAGTGAAATAGCCCTCACAATTGAGTTATGGACAGTGACGATGATTTAGTGAAGGCATTTTTTGAAATCAGGCTTTCGAAGTGTCGCAAGCGTGTGACGGTGACGATTGAGACAAAAGACGAGCTGATGAGCGAAGAGATTTTAATAGCATCTCTTGATAGTTTGCTTGAGTCGATTATTGATGGAGAGGCCTCGCCGTTTGATGATGGTGCGACTCGCAAGGCTAAGGCCGTGGGGGATGGGGTGCATTAGCTAACCGTCTATTTCTAATTATCTCCATGCCTGCCTTGTTGACGTAGACTTTTTCCACTTTATAAACGCACTTATCCTTGTTTGACGATAGCATCGACCTTTTAGGCATTTTCCAAACAGGCACAAATCTTTCATCCTTTATTTGATATTCAGAAATAAAAACTGGGTTTGATTTAGAGTGAGCCCAGTCAAAAAGATTTTTATGGTCAAAATCAGAATCATATTTAGCTGTGCCTGCGTAGGGCGGATCGCAAAAAATTACAGAGTTATCATGAATTTCTACCTCATCATAGCTGGTTGATGTAAACTGCAACCGCTCCAACTGCTGCAACTGCTCCAACTGCTGCAACTGCTCCAACCGCTCCAACTGCTGCAACTCCTGCAATTTTCTATCATGAAATTTACCCAAGCCCAGCGCATTTAACGATCCAGAATTTCTCAACGCTAAAATTCTATTCCTTAAAAATAATCGCCTTTGCTTAATCGAATAACCTTCAGCAAACGACTTCATGCCAAGCACAGCTTCGGCGAGTGAATCAAATTCGTTAAACACAATCGCGTTGTGCATTGACCTTTTATAACCTTCAATATCATCACCAAACAAATAATTTTTTCCATTGTTGCCGAACGACCACAAAATTTTAATCATTGGATCTGTGTCTAAGTTTTTAGAAAACTCTTCTCGTGACACAAATGGCGGTTTAAATTTCTTGTAATTAAACTCCCCCGCAATGGCTTTTTGGATCAGGTCACAAATGCCAGGTCTAATCTCATTAAAGTGAAAATGTTTAAAGTCTTTGGATCTCTTAAGAAGCATCGCATGAGTTACTGAAAACCCTCCGCCGAATAGATCATAGAAGTGGTCAGCCTTTGGAAAGATTTTTATAATCTGGTCGCAGATTTTCGCTTTCGAACCCATGTATGGGATGCCGTATTTAGACACTTTACTTGATCCTCACGATGAACCCACGATCTACAAGCTCTGTGTAAATCTCAGTTTTTTGCGTTTCATCAGCGCATTGAATTTCAACAAAATGTCGGCTTTCGCTTGGAGGTTTTTCTTGGTCATCTGTCTGCTCATCCCCACCAGTCATATCGAACGCACTCATATCAAGCTCAGGGATATCAAGGTGCTGTAAATCATCTATGTTTAATTCATTTTCAATCATAAAATCACTGAGTGAGGCGTCGTTAATTTTCGCATAACGTGAGTTAGAAATAAGCACGATCCTCGCGGCTTCCTTTTTAGAGTCGGCTTCCACAAAATTAACTGGGAGTGGTGGGATGAAATAGCCCTCGGATTCTAGTGCCTGCAACACGAGTCGTCTGTGAGTGCCGTCAATTATCCAGTTCTTTCCTTTTTTATCAACCCACACGCTGAAGGAGAGTGGCAGGCCGTGCTTGATAACGCTTTGTTTGAGGTCGTTGAATTTCTCGGTCGTGATTGTTTTGAGATCACCCTGAAACTTGTTTAGGTCTGCCATCGGCACGTAGGCAGCAGCTTTGCACTTAATACTTATCGCCTTATCCATTAAACCCCCGAATCGAATTAAACCAACGGCAAGACAATACCAACGGCTAACATATACAGTCAACCCAGGCCTTTGTCCCAAATCGACACGCCCCACAAAATAATGCTTTACTTTTGTATTACCTTGTAATACACTGAATTTAACACGAGGAGGTGTTGGATGAAAAACCTAAGAAGCGAATCAGACAAAGAAAAAGCCCAGGAGCTGCTTAAAATCATCGAGCAGCGCAAGCGCCTTGAAAAAGCTGAGTCAGAGTTGAAGGAATATTTTAAGGCCATCTGCGACGGTGAGTCAGCATATTTGAACGGATGGAAGATGACTGGGATTGCAAAGGCCTTACAAAGAAGCACCCCAGTCGTTGAGAGAAATTTGTTCGGCTCGAAGTCTGAGTGGGAGAGCTGGGCTGAAAAAATGATTGCGAAGGGGGAGTTATGAGTAAAACTATCAGTTATTATGCGAAAAGGCTTGCGCCAACTAAGAAGTCGCCAGAGGAATGCACCGACAAAGAGTTGAGAAAAATCATAGACTCCTACACCGATTACATGGATGCGATGTGTGACGAAGATGGCTATGTAAACACCTATGAACGAACCGCTGACAAAATATCTCCTTGGTTTGAAGAAGCGGAGAAGAGAGGCATAAAATGAGATTATTTAAAAATCTGCTTAAACTAGGATATGTAATATGAAAAAGCTGGTTTTATTTTTAATTTTAACAACTGGGTGTGCAAGTGGTCCTGTTAACATCGTAGACAACTTGGCTTGTGGTAAGGGTTTATTTGATCCGGAAATAAGGACGGTAAAAGAGTTTGATTGTATTGTGAGCCGGAGAAACGGCAAAATGAATTTCGATAAGGACGCGGAGCAAATTAGGGCTAACCTTGTCTTTGTGCAAGAGCAAAAAAAGAAAATTCAGTTTGAGAAAAAGCTTAATGACATCCAAATAATCAGCACCGTACGAGATCCGAAAAGCGCCGTTATCGAGGCACCATCTCGACTTGGACACGAATATTCGGAGGCGAAAATGCTTCAATTTTGTGACGACTATGGTGGTTATCGGGTAACGGCAACGGAGCAAGTCAAAAAATATGTCGGCAATAAAGGTAAAGGGTCAGCCTTCTGCTCGCACGGATGGTGCTCTGACTCAAGCTCTAGCGTTGCCATATATGACTATGCTGTAAAAATAAGTTTTGTATGCGTTAAATAAAATCGAGGAGGATTGAGATGAACACCTATCAACTTACTTTTGATGACCACACAATATTGATTGTTGACGGCGAGTGGGTGAACTATTCCTTTGACCACTCCTTTGGCACAAAAACATTTCAAGACCAGTTCAATGTAACCGATGTCAGCATCAATACCGTGATCGGAAATATTGAATACGATGTCACCAAGGCGATGAATCAAAAACAAATCGAGCATTTTAAAGAATGGGCTCAAGAAAAACTCAATAAGGAGACAAGATGAAAATCAAAAAACACGACAGACAAAACAAAAAAGCAATAGTCACCGCAAGGGTTTCAGAAAAAGACCTCGAAGCCCTTAAATCAAACAATGTAAATATTTCACTACTCATACGGGACACTCTGGCACAAGCTGCAAAAAAATTAGCCCGCTCTGCTTAATTCATAAGCACCAAAAACCAATCTGCCTAAATTATTGGCATGGCACAGCTGGCAATTTGTCAGCTTTCTTTTTTTTTAGTTACTGAATTTTTGGATTTAGTTTAGAAAAAAGCCTTGGGGAGCGTTTCACGACGACTCCCCACACGACCCAAAATGTCCAAGCATCTCAGGTCTCGGCTAAGGCAATAAATATCAAATCTGCCAGCCGATTCAATAGAAAAATGCTGAAGACATTTTGTGTAGTGGTGGTGAGGGGTTTCGTTACTACCCACTGGACCGGCAATTGGCCACCGCAAGCTAGTCCAGCCAAATAACGCGAGTTCTGCATATGAGCCGTGAGGGCAAGGTATGAGTAGCGCAGCCATTGGCGTAGTCGATAATGGCAAATCCTCTGTGTGTAGGGTAACCGAGACAGTAATAGGCATATAGCCTTAAGGATCTGACGACGAAGCTTCAAATTGGGCTCAAACCCCATTAGTCTCGGAAACGAGGGCCTGCATCCACAGGTAAGGTTCAGGGCTGGTTACGATGTTTGCAAGTCAAACTCCAGTGACCTATTTACGAGATGCTATGTCCGGAGGGCAATGTAACGAGAGTTAAATGCAGGTTAACGGAGTGACATTGATTTAAATTGATGATGTTTCACATGACCGATCTGATCAAAAACCAAATCTAAACCTCTCTGACAAATCCTAACCTAAGCAGAAGACGTGGGAACAAAAAAAGTTGTTTAATAGGAGATAGATTGATGAAAACCAAATCAAAGCGAAAAGCAAAAAAAAACTGGCAAGTCATACTGGGCTATCATTCGGCCGGTTATGAGATTGATCCAAAGTGCAAGGCTGTGCATAGAGAGGTATTTGCTAAAACTTGGCCAATTCCGAACTTGTGGCATGTACATCATATCGACGGTAATCGTGCCAACAATGATATATCAAATCTGATGGCGATGCCAGGCGCGGTACATAGGATTATTCACAAAAAGAAAATTCAAACAAGGCGTGAAGTTGTTCTTGAAATTTTGAATTGGTTCAAGACAGAAAATGGAGAGCAAAGTTTAAAACACAAAAAGGTTCATCAATTTCGCAAAAAGCTGAAGGCGCTTGCTCGGAGAAAAGGTTTTTTTCATAATGATAATGACTCTGCAATTAAAAAGGTGACGGTCACAGAAACAAAACACGTCTTTCTCCCTAGGACAATTTTGCGAAAAAAGAGCCATGTTTAGTCCTATGCGGGATAGAGCAAAAAAAAAAGAATCTATGAGGTTTACACAAGGCTGATGTTGGTTTAAGGTTCGAGGCCTCAAAGGTTTATCGAGGAGGATAAGTGGCAGATGATAAATTAACACTCTACAATCTAACAAACGAAGTCTTGGTCATTGATGATGTGCTCGATGAGGCAGAGGGTGAGCTAACGCCTGAGCTTGAGGTGCGCAAGGCTGAGATGGATCGGCTCATAGCTGAAAAAGTTGATGCCGTGTGTGGCTATGTGCAAAGCCAACAAGACTTGATCGAATTGGCGCAGGCACAGATTGACCGACTAAATGAGTTTATTCGCACAAAAACGCGCCGCCTTTCGACGTTAGACCACTACGTTGGTCTTTGCATGGCTCGCCTGGGTAAAGAAAGCCTAGGCGGTGAATTGTTTGAAATAAAGCGTGGCAGAAAATCTCAGAGGATCGAGATAAGCTCAGACAAAAATATACCGGCAAAGTTTTGGCGCGTCCCAGATGTTCAGCCAACAGTTATGAAAGATGAGCTTAAAAAAGCTATTAAGCAGGGCGTCACGATTGATGGGGTCGCGATCGTTGAAAATCCAGGCGAGTTGAAGTACAAACTCAAGACCACTCAAAAAAAGAAAATACAAGCCGAGGAGGGCTAGACGATGAGTAATATCATACAAGACCAAGGTTTATCGCGTGATCAGCTCGATTTGATAAAGAGCACAGTCTGTAAAGGTCGAACCGACGATGAACTGAAACTTTTTTTATACATGTGTGAGCGCACGAAGCTAGATCCATTTGCGCGACAAATCTATGCAGTAGGTCGGTGGGATTCGCGAGCTGGCAGGGAAGTCATGACTGTTCAGACCTCCATTGACGGATTTCGTGTGATCGCCGAGCGTAGCGGCAAATATGTCGGGCAAGTTGGTCCGTTTTGGTGTGGTCCCGATGGGGTTTGGTTAGACGTTTGGACGGCTGACGAGTACCCGGTGGCGGCAAAAGTTGGGGTTCTAAGAGCTGACTTTAAAGACGTACTTTGGGGTGTGGCGAAGTTTGATGCCTACAAGCAGACTTTTAAAAATAAGAGCACTGGGAAAAATGAGCTAACGCAATTCTGGGCAAAAATGCCGGATTTGATGATTTCAAAAGTGGCCGAGGCGCTCGCACTTCGCAAAGCATTTCCTCAGGATTTATCAGGGATCTATACAAGCGACGAGATGGATCAGGCTGAGGCTCAAAAACCAGCGATAAGTGGGCCAGATATGTCACAACAAAAGGCAAATGTTACGCGCACGGTTTTAAACTATGCCGATAATACAACGCGTGAGGTGGCACCACCTAACTTAAGTGATGAACCGCTTCCGTCGTTTGATCCTGATTTTGATAGACACTTTGATGATGAACCAAAGCAAGAGCTAAGTCTTGAGGATCTTGAACGCTACGCTTGCAAGTTTGGCACAAAGCACGTGGGAAGACAGTTGAGACAGTTCGGCATTGGAGAGTTGTCGAGCCTCTGCGATTGGATCGAGAAAAAAGTCCCAATGGCAAACAGAAATACAGAGATGGATGAATTTCTTGAGTACGCTAGGCGGTACATAGCCATAAAACAAAAACAAGAAATCGAGAGTTTTAAAAAATAATTTAAGGGGATCAAATGGACCCAAAATTTGAGTGCGTTGACCAGGCCAGAATGGTGATGCTCTACATGACTTTTGTAGGGCTTGCACTGGGGATCGGATTAAGTGTTTTTGTAACCTGGATCTTCTGGTGGCTTCGTCAATATCTAAGGTGTGATCGAAGGAAGTTGAACAGTAAACAAGGAGATAATCAAAGATGAAATATGTAATAGTGCGAACCTATTCAGCCGGGGTTTTTGCTGGTGAATTGGAATCACGCAACGGCCAGGAAGTAGTATTAAGACACGCAAGGCGGATTTGGTACTGGGCAGGAGCTGCAAACTTGAGTCAACTAGCGGTTGATGGGACATCAAACCGAGACGCATGTAAATTCCCTGTTGCCGTTGATCGCGTTGAACTACTTGAGGCTATTGAAATACTTGATGTCACTGAAAAAGCAAAAAAATCAATTGAAAGCGTGCCAGTATGGTCGGAGTAACTCAAGGAAATGATGGCGATGGCTCTGGCGATGGCTCTGGCTGTGGCTGAGATTTATAACGAATCAATGAAATAAATAACAAGGATAAGTATATGCTGGCAATAAGGCGCAAGTTGGGGCAAGGGGTAAAGATTGGTGAAGATATTTATGTGGTCATCTCGGATGTTAGTGGTCAACATGTGCAGATTTGCGTTAAAGCACCGAAGGACATGAAAATAGGCAGGGATATTGAAACAGATCCTTCTGTCAAAGACCTGGTGGACAAAATTAAAAATGATTACTTGGATTTTTGAGGGGCAAAAAAACACATGCATCAAAACAAAAACATATCAGAATTTTTATTGCTCACGGCTTTAATGGTGGCCCTTTATTTCACTCTTAGAATTATCACAACGACATAGTTAAAAATACAGTTTTATGGGGGGATGTGTGGTCATAACAGGTCTACCAATGCCGCCGAGTGCAAACGCACTCTATAGGAATGTCAACCGACGGTTTGGCAAAGGTTCGGGAAGAGTAAAAACAAACGAATACAAGATTTTTGAATCAAAAATAAAACAATGGGCATGGCAAAACCCGGATCAATTTACTCTTGCCAGAACTTTCATCAAACAAGTTCAGTCGCGAGGGGATTTAATTCGGCTCGACTTAACATTTTTTTTTGAACGCTCACGGATCATCACAAAAGACCAAAGACCAAAACGACTCGACACATCCAACAGACTTAAAGCTATGCACGACGCGCTGGCAAACATGCTCGGATTTGATGACTGCCTCATCTGGTCAGGTGCATTTGATAAAGTTGCTCTACATACTGGTGGGGAGTATGCAGAGGCAAAGCTTGCGATCATCAAAAAAAATCATGCTTTTATGCCAACACCTAACGTATAGTCTCGATGCTGTGCCTACAGGATGGCGGGTGCAAAAAAATTGTGGGATTGGGTAACCATGACAAAAGGGACATAATTTTTTTGATAGCCCGCCGTCATTTATGCATCAAGTAGGCTTTTAAGTCTGATCGCCCTCTTAAGCCAACCTTTTAAAAAAACCTTTTGCTGTGGGCGCTTTGCAACAATCTGCCGAAAACCTCCAACGACAAGCTCAATGTAGTCGTCTAAAAATGGCTTGTTTAGAGTTCGGTTGATTGCTGAAATTGTCTTTGGCCCCATCACTCCATCGACGTTAAGCTCAGAGCGCAGTTGCGCGTTTAAGACGAGTTGCGCGTATTTGGGTGGAATGGAAGTGCCACGCACAAGACCGATGTCGAACATTGCAATGGCAATGGGCTTTGACTTAACCTCATCGAGTCGCATCGTGTCCCAATACCATCTTTTGTAAATATCTTTGGCCAGGTCCTCCGATATGTTTTTTACGTCATCAATACTTGCAGGCTGACCAATCCATCGAGACAAGGTGGATCTGGTGATGCCGTATTTTGTGGCACCACCTCTATCATTTTTATGATTTGAAAAACCACCTTCGTTTTTTAGTGAATATTCAAACGCATAGTCAAAGTTGGTCTTCTCTTTTGCCACTTTTTTGCTCCTCTGCCTCTTTTTCCCACATCTCTTTGACTCGATCTATTTGGTTCACAGCCTCTAATCTCGATTTTACAGAGGCGATGCCAAAACGGTCCATGATTTCAAGAAAGGCAATATAGTCACGGCGATCCTGCTCGGTCTGCGCCTTCTTGTCTAAGAAAAACGTCAGAAGCCTCACGACCAACTCAATTATGGGGCCAATTAATGCAATCATTCGCCCACCCGGCGTATTAAAATAGAGTTATAACCAAGAGTCGTAAGTAAATGGCAATCCCCAATAACACCGCAAAAATAGTAGTTGCACTCTTTAGGTGAAACGGTGAATTGATAACGACGCTCATCCTTTGTCATCATCGTCTTACAACCTGCATCGGGGCTCACCTTAACTCTGTGGTCAAACTGAATCTCCTGCAAAGTCCCCTCTCTGCCCTGACAAACAGAGACAGAGTGCGTGCTTTTTAAAAATTGACCGTTGCACTTCAACGCAGCATTCGTTTGCTCGTTCTTGCCCTCGAAACTTAACAAACCCCAACCGTGGCGCCCCTTGTCTTTCTCAAAAGTCCCAATGTCCAATAAGCACCCAGATCCGTCCTCGATTCCCGGTATAGGCGTGTAGACAAACTCGAACGTGTTGCCCTTCGAAAACCAACCCTTTGATGGCTCCTCATAAGCAAACTCACGGTGACAACTCCTCACGGTTATCATGTCAATCGTCCCCCTCGCCTTTACCTTGATCTTGTAACTCAAGGCACGCTTAGGGACGCCAACACCCTCAAACACCTGACCGTTGACCTCTAAAAAAATATCACGCTTGTAGTAGGTCGCAGAGTCCAGCTTTTGATAAACAGAGGCACAGCCTAAAAATAGTTGCATGATAAATAGGCATAAAATCACTATGAGTGCGGTTTTCACAATCTCCCTTGTGTCGTGACTCATATTTACTCGATGGATACTTTACCCTTGGTGACTAACCGAAGGGCTGCGAAAATAAGCCCTAGGCCAGTGGTAACGGCCTCTGGGTTTTTTGCTATAAAGTCCTTCGCACCTGGGAAAAATGCAACTAAGGCCACGACGAGCGCAACCCAAAGTGTTTTTGATTGATAAGGTTTTTTCTCTACAATTGGATCTGCCATTTGAACGCCCCCCCCTGGTAAAACACAAGCTTATGTTTATCGCTTAAAACCGCCAATATCATTTTCTCTGCGCCAGGCCGCAGCATCATCATGCACCCTTGGCTTTCGCTTAACAGGCTTTCGCTCGATAATTGAAAATCTGGACTTGGGGAATTTATCGGCCTCGATCGCTCGCCTTGAATAGTCGAGAAAATGAAGGCGCCAGCAGATGATTGTGATCCCGCTCCCCAGTAATGCTGCTCCTAGAGCAATAAAGGTACATTCCATTTCTCGTCAAACTCCCATTTAAGAATTGAAAATAGGTGCGCGTCAACGTAACGCCCATCACGATAATAAAACTCTCGCCGAACTCCCTCAAACTGAAAACCGACACCCTTAAACATCTCCATCGCCGGGTTGCCAGCAAACGACTCGCCAAAGATCGAGTTTAAATTCAGGTTATAAAATCCTCTTGCACACAGTAACTTTAATGCTTTAAAGCCGATGCCCTTGCCCTGATGCTCTGGACCTATGTAGAGGCTAAACTCAGCCCGCCGGTTTATCATGTCAATCGACGTGAGCCCACAAACACCAACCGGCGCCTCATACGCCTGCACCTCGTACATCCTAACATCCTGACGGTTTTGAAGGCCCTCGAACCACTTCAGATGCGCAACCTCTGTTAAGGGCTCGAACTGCCTGCACCACTTGTAAATTGATGGGCAATTGCGCCACGTGTAATATTGATCTAACTTGCTTGCACGTAAAGGGCCTAGTGTTACCTCTTCCATCAGTCCTCTTTTTTGACCAAAAACTCAGATGCCTTAAGCGTCCCAGCAACAACATCAAGCAAACTCATCGGCTTATCTTTTGGCAGACCTAAATAGTCGGCTAAAAAGTCCTCGATTTTCTTATTGAGCATTTTCTCATACTGCTCGCAACTCGACATCATGGCTCTTAACTCCGCCTGTCCTTCGATTAACTCGTCTAATGTTTTTCTCAATTCGCCCTCGCTTTCTCGGCAAACGTCGCCCTCGGCAGTTGGCCATTAAGCCTCACGTCACCAATTTTGATTCTAGTAAAAATATCCCGGCACGTGTTTATAACTAAATCAGTATGTTCGTGCAGAGAAAAATTGAAAAACCAACTTGGCCCGAAATAAATACCGGCCCTCACCGCCTCCTGCCAAAGTTGAGCCTTTACAAGTGCGTCTCCCTTAAAAGCCCCACGTGTGCCATAGCCATCAATCTGAACATCAACAGACAATTCGTTAAACCGTTTCATAAAGTCGGAGCCGTAGGTCATTAAATCATCAAGTGAATATTTACTCGTCTTGAGCATCTCGATGGCCTTCAGAGCGGCCCGTATCGATAAGCTTTCCCCGAAAAATGTGCCAGAGTAAAAATACTCCCCGCAAGCCATCACGTCTTTTTTCCCACCTATCGCACTGATCGGCATACCTCCGCCCATGGCCTTGCCGGTTAAGATAAGATCGGGCTCAATCCCCCACATCGTTGCAACACTAAACTTCGGCACCCTAAAACCGGTGATAATTTCATCAAAAATCAAAAGCGTCCCTGTCCTGCTGCACTCATATCTGAGATAATTTAAATACTCTCTTCTTTTCTCACTCATATCGAGCACCACTGGTTCAATGATAACGGCTGCGGCCTCACAGATCCGATGCAGGTTATCGTTAAGAGGCTTGATCCACTCCCTGCTAGGCACTCCCAATGCTGGTGGCGTGAGGCTCACGAAATCATCTGCTATGCCATGGTAGTCGGACGACAAGACCAGCTCACGGTTTGAGTAGGCACGTGCAATTTTTAACGCTGCTGCGCAAACATCACTTCCATTTTTGCCAAACTTCCAAAGGTCAGTGAATCTAAAAATACCCTTTAACGCCTCGGCAAGTTCAACCTCATAGTAGGTAGGCATCGAGTGCGTGATGCCATCCTTTAAGGCATCCGTAATTGCTTGTGTTATCTCAAGATTGCCATATCCGAAAAGGTTTGAACCAAGCGCACCATAGTAATCAATAAACTCCCTGCCGTCGGCGAGTAATTTTGCCCCCCTACCGCCTTTACAGTGCGTAGGGTAAACACCGTTTACGAATGTTGATGGTCGCTTTGAATTTGTGAGCGCCTCTTGTGCAATCGAGTCAAACGCACGCTGTCGCCAACTTGTATTTAAAATCATATTTAAAGCCTAAAGGTTTTTGGTGATTTCTTAATAGAATTGAATAGTCTTCGATGCTGCTCCCGTAACCTATCCAAGTCCTCTTTTGTGTCCACTGATAATTTAATTTCACTCAGATCGACAAACCCAATCACATCACCCTTGCGCCACGTGTCCGGAAAGCTGTGACAAAAAACACTCGTCACGTGCTCCCTATCAACCCCAGTCGCAAGTTTATCGGCGTACTCGATGGCCCTTCTACTCATCACCTCACAATCATGCCCATCTGGTGCCGTCCTAAACCTTGGGTCAGCGTTTGTCAAAAAATCCATCTCCTCACTCACGGCAATTTGAATCATTTTTGAAATAATGTAGGGCGGAATAAAAGGGCAGTCCGATGTGATGCGCACAACGTAGTCAGACTTCAACTCGTCAAGCGCCTTTTTGTAACGTGCTAAAACATCGTGCTCACTGCCTTCGATAATCCTATGTCTTGCATAACTTTGCTTCACCTCATCACCATCGGGGATCGCTAAAGCAACACCGCAAATGATTCCGTGCTTATTTGTCATCGCATTAATATACGAGGCCGAGTTGTAACATGAGTCAAGCACGTGCTGAAGGATCTGTTTAGTCCCAATGATCTCGAATATTTTCCTAGGGAATCTCGTCGATGTTGACCTTGCCTGCACCACGATCGACACGTTTTTTATTTTCATCGTAAAACCCCTTCACCTTTTTGTGCATATCGAGAACCTGCTGCCTAGAAAAATTCGATTTCTTATTGAGAAAATCCTTAACAGTTAAAACGTAAGCCCTATCCATATCCGAAAGGCTTAATACTCTGCCGTTTAACGAACATTCCCAAACAGGACTTGTCTCAAATAGTTTAACTGATCCGCGTGCAAGCCCTATTATCTGAAAGCAATCCCAGATAAGGCCGTCGTTGCCGTGCCGAAAATAATTGTAATGCGACTCACCGCTGTGGTCTGAATCTAAATATTGGTACTGCATCACAATACTTAGAAAACCATCGTAGTTGCAAATCTCCTCAACCTCACTAATGGACTTCGAAAAAGGTTTTTCCATTAATATCGGCACGCCAAGATCTTTTATCTCTCGGTAAATTGACAGGTGTGTGTCCGTAGGAGTTGCAACAATAAAGCTCGTCGGTTCAACGCAAGCGCAAAAGACATCCAAAAACCTGTCCTGTAAATATAAGACATCAAAAAATACGTGTGGCACTTCAAGCCATTTTAAAATGGCTCGATAACGCATCCCCATAGAACCAAGCCCACCGATAACACAAACCACAAAACCTCCTAAAACAAATTTATTTATTCAAAATATAGTGAACTAAATCATCAAGCTCTTCATCTGTGTACTGCTCCGCAGTTTCAGAGTTGTAGGTCTCGTTTGTTAGTCGATCATATGTCATTGATTCGTGCAACTTCTCGGCCGCTCGCATGCCGATGACTTCATAGCTAACAGGTTTATTCATCACGCGGCCAATCGCATCGAGTAGACGAGTGACTTTTGCGGCCTTAAACGACGGCACTTTTACTGTGTCCGATCTCGTCTCATAGGTCTTAAGCACAAAGTCAACCGCGTCCTCGATCTTGATCCAAAACCTTGTCATTCGCTCGTCAGTTAAAAACGCAGGCCGCCCGTTTTCGATGGCGTCCTTAAAAGCATAAACCACGGCACCCCTTGAGCTGATCACGTTCGCCCATCGGTAGATTGAAAAATTCGTTCGATTGCGCTTTTGCATATAAAACAACATTTGCTCAGATAAGAACTTTGAAGCCCCATAGGTATTAATTGGCTGACAAGCCTTATCAGTTGATGAAAACACAAAGTGCTCAACGTCGTTATTCAACGCAGCAAGTGCGGCGTTGTGCGTGCCCTCAAGGTTTGTTTTTAAACACTCGAAAGGCTGACGATCCATCTCAGGAATGCGCTTTAATGCAGCAAAGTGAAATACGGTTTTGATCCCATCAAATGCATCGTAAATCGACTCGAACTCCCTGATGTCACCAATCACCGTCTCGATTCTTGGGTCTGCAAAACTTCGCTCCAACTCCGAGAGTTTAAGCTCGTCGCGTGATAAACATCGAACGAGACTCGTCTTCTCATCCTGCAATAGCTTTTTACACATTGCTGAGCCAAGCGTGCCTGTCGCTCCTAGAATTAGATATCGCCCGGACCTCATCTCTGACTCCGGTAAAAGATGCCGGAAGGATCTAAAACGTCGATCTTCACAACCGTCGTGCCCTTTAGAATCTGCGAGAGTAAAGCTTGAGCCTCAATGGTTGGCTGAGGCTTCTTCTTTTCTTTAATTAATTTGTAGAGTAAAAAAAGATTTAGAAAAATTGATAAAGCGGTGACCGCCTGTAGTGCATCGAAAAACATCTTAAACCCCTTATAAAAAAATAGTTAAAGCATAAAATAAAAAACGTGTCTATGGATTCCAATTCGCAACAGGAATGTCTAAATTTACCATCATCGCTAAAGTCGTTTCCCCAAAGTTTAAAAACCCACTTCCCCATACTGCCTCATCTGTCGTACCAGCAGACGATTGATAAGAGATGTCAAACTTAAGTTGTGTCGCGCTGTACGCGATTGCGTTGCCATCTATGACGTTGGCGGCATATTTTCCGCCCAAACGTCCTAAATTTGAATCAATAAATGAAGCTGCATCTGACGTGCCGGTATTTACGGTTATAATGCTTGTGTTTATTGAAATCCCAGATTCGAGATTAAAAATATACATTCCACTGCCAGCGCTTCCGGCGCCGGTGTGCCGATATTGCCACTTAATTAAAGCTCTATCTCCGACTCTTTTCCAGTAACAGGTGTTTGTTAAGCCACTGCCGAACGATGGTGCTGTCGTAACAGCAGAAATCAAATTGTTGCCAGGGGATGCGGCAGTACCTCCGGCTGTTAAGTATGTAAAAGCGTTCCAACCTGTTTGGTTGTATTTATTTACAACATACCAAGTCGATCCGTTGCACTTAATAGTGACCGACTCGTATTGTGTATAGAGCACGTATGTCGATGCGCCGTTGATCGTCTCTGCTGAATCTGGGTCGATCGTTACTGTGTAGGTCAAACCTGAATCTATTTTAACAATCGTCAATGATTTACCTGCGCAAGTCGATGCGGCAGGTAACGCAACGGTGAAGCTCGCCCCTCCTGTCGTTGGATCGCATGGGATTATTGTCTCATCACCTGTTGCTGTGTAGTTTGCCGTTTTTGTTGCAGTGAATTTATCAGGGTAACGAAATTCAGCCGTGCCGCTTGTGTTAAAAATCAAACTCTGGCCCGTGATACTTGGCACCGTCGCAGGCAGCGTTAACGTCCAGGTGCTCGACAAGGTTCCGGGCAAGATGCGCATTGTGTAGGAGCCATTGCCCAAATAAATACTGGCTGCAGCTAACGTGCTTGAACCAATGTTGTAGGTGGCATTTGTTTTATAAACGATATTCGAGGCAACTGAGGCATTTATCGTTAGATCGTCAGCACTCGCATTGCCTAGAGTCACAGACCCGTTAAATGTCGCAGTCCCACCAGCAGTTAAGGCCGATATATTGAGGTCTTTTGTCCCATCAGAGAGGCCGTTAATTATGTCTGTGTAGTTCGTGTTTATCTGATTCGCATCAGATGTTGCGCCGTTTGAAAGTGTGTACGTAATTGCGGGATATCCCATTTATTGCCCCCTGTAGCGTTCTTCGATTCGTTGGCGCAACCGTCTTTGAGTCGCGTTTTCTTTTTCTCGTTCGGCTGCATTATTTGTTGTTGAAAGTATCTGTAAAAGCTTCGCCGTTTCTTCTGGCTTTGTCCTCGACGGCAAAAATCTGCCTCTTGTCACCGGAGTAATTGCAGTCCCCTCTGTCACCGTTGGCAACAATCGCTGAGCATCAGCCACTACTCCTCGTCCTCTTGCCGAGTCTTTCATCAACTCAACTACACTCCTGGTGGTAGCACCACGCTTAATACCCTCAGTAAGATCAGCAAATAGGTTACTAGCACCAGTGCCCGACGTGGATAGACGAGCATCTCCGAAAGCCGCTCCAAGCTTAACGAGTTCGCCGACATCGACCAACTCCTCAGGTGAAAACACTTCCATAAGTAAAGTTTTTTTGTTTCGCATCGCAGAGTGTAGAGTATTAAAATTGAATGTTCCATCTGGATTTCGTTTGATGAGGTTCTCAAGTATAGCACCTTTAACTTCGTTCATCTCGGACGGTGATAAAATCTCTTTTAGAGCTTGTAGTTTTTTTGTATCACCATTTAAAACAAGAGACTGAAAAACGCGCTCTGACCCTAGTTTTTCATTACCTAAAATATTTGAAACGAGACTCTTGTTTTTCATAAACTGAGTTATCTGCTCATTGGAGTCGATAAGCGTATTAGCAACATCATCACCAAGCTGTGCAGCAGTTGAGTTTATGAACTCGCCTCGTAGTGCAAAATATAAATCGCGCATCTTCTCGATATTCACAGGGACATCAGATAACGAGTTTTGCCCAGTTTTAAATGCATATCTACCGATTCGTGACATTGCATCATAGGTTTGAGCGAGTGTACCGAATGAGCCCGATCTTTTATCTGTTTGACTTAAAATCCTGCGAACTCCGTTAATGGCAGACTTTACTTGTGCGGCTTGAGTTTTTTCTGTCTTAGTCACGGCAAGCTGTAGCTCACTGTCAGCCCATTTCTCTAATGAGTTTAATTTTTTTGCCAACATCTCGTTTGATTCTGACGTTAAACTAATCCCAGGTGACTGATTTATAACCTGATTGTATGTGAAGTCTACATTTTGAAATAAACGCTCAACAGCGTTATCATAGCCTTGCCTGATAACATTACCTGCTGCCACTTCATCAATAACTTTACCACCAGCAATCTGCTTAATTTTATTGTCCGTTGCTGTCTGAACCTGTTGCAAGCCTTCAAAGAATTTATCCATATCTGGCTGACCAAGTGGACCTTCTCTCAAATTTTTACTTGCCCTCGTCACAAAAGAGCCGGGACCAAATTCGTGCGCCTCGGTTAGCATCGTTGGATCTATGCCGTTCTTTTCGGCTATACCTTTGAACATTTGCCAATCAGATGATTGAACTGGTTTAAAAACATCGGTTAAAGCACCCTTTATTTTTTGGCTGACGTCAGATGCCACATCGCCAAGTTTGCCAGCCGCCTCAACTCCCTTGGCAAACGTCGGGCTTTTTTCTGTCGCAAGCTCAAGAGCACCCTTCGCTAATGTTTTGGCACCTTCAGCCGTACTTCGCGCCGCAGTCATTCCGGCCCTTGCGCCAGATTTAACAGCAGCATAAGCAGGGAAAAGATTTGTAGGATCGAGCGCAACATCAAGCCCAAGGCCAATAGCGCCAGATGGACTAAATTTAAAATCACCAATATTCAAAGTCTCATCAGAGCTTGCTCCAGCTTTTTCAGCAATCATTTTACCAGTAGGAGCCTTCTCAGAATCACCACCAAACTGTGAGCCGAAAGCCTCTATTGGATTTTCACCACGTTGAGCCGCATAGACTGCCGCCCTCGTTGGCGCACCTGTATATGAGTCAATAAATTGACCAGCCTTGATAACTCCTTGACCAATTGGGCTATTAATTGCGTCAATTGCAAATTGCTTCAAAGGACCAGGTTGCTCCTGAACATCCGTAAACTCTGGCTGCACAATATTGTAAGGTTGACTGGGATCAAACGCAGGCTTTTCCTCTACTGCTCGATAAGGCTTACTTGGGTCAAATGGTGGTTTTTTTTGAGCCTCTGCCATTACTCATATTGTCCTGTTTTTGGATTTAAATAATACGTGTGTCCATTTTGCTCAATCTGCGCAGGCTTACCCTTGGTGGCCGGACCAGCACTGAGCCCATCCCCACCTCTTGATGGGTTCACTGGCAACGTCTTTGCTCCACCTGTACTTGGAGTTAATCTGTTTGCTAACCGATTTTCAAAATCTGCCTGCATATCCGTCTTGAACTTTGTTAGTTGCGTCAAAACAGGATCGTCACCGTAGACGGCTGATGGTGAAAACTCAAGTGGGTCTGTTGGTATAATTGCATTAATAATGTCCTCGTCGGATTTTGATAACACACCAAGTTTCGCCATGTTTTTGTAGCTTAACAAAAGGTCTTTTGATAACTGTTTTGCCCTTGCAACGGCTGATCTATTTAAAACCTCACCGCCATATTGTTGACGTAACTGGATAAGTTCATCCATTTTTCTGTCAAATGAAGCTTTCTGCTCCGCCACGTCTTTTAATTGTTTTGCATCATCGAGACTTCGCGCCTTGCCGTATGGCGTTTGCAACGCCATATCCTTCTCGCCCCTTTGATTTATCATGTCCTGAAGTCTCATCGAGGCAAGCATTTGGGCGGTTGGATCTTTCTGAGCACCTTCTGATTTTGGTTTTAAATACGGATCATAAATACTTAAAGCCTCTCGTCCTGAAATATTAGCAGGCAATTTAATGCCCTTCGGAGTTAGCTGAGCTTGAATTGACTGTAAAACCGGACTTTTCGAAACATCCGTCTCGTCGAGGCTCAAGTCTCTACTTTTATCTCTTTCAAGCCGATCAATTTCTAATTTTCTCTTTTTATCATCCTCAGCCTTCGCGGCTAATGCTTGGTCGAGCTGCTTAGAATCAGCATAAATACCATAGACGTTTTTCGCAATCGACACAGCATTGGCCAACTTCTCAAGCGGGTCCTTTTTATCTGGCATTTGAACTGTAACCGGCATGACTTACCTCGCCATTAAATTAGTGTTAACACCAAGACCATATTTCGGCTTGTTGTCAGCCATCATTTGCGCCCTCACCAAAGTCTCTTCGTAGGTTTTTCTCAACGGATCATTTGGGTCCATCGTTGCTGCCGCATCGAGCCCCTCTTTGATCGCCATTTGAGGGCTTTGCTTCGCTTGCGCCAAACGCCTCGCCGTCGCACTTTCTTTACTCTGAATTCCAGTCTGCGCGGCATTAAGTAAAGCATCACCAGGGGATGCCCCCGCGACTCGCGAACCGATGAGACTACCAGCAGCAGCACCAGCAGGCCCGCCAAATACTCCGCCAACAATCGGCGCAGCCATTCCAAAAAGTCTCCTGCCCATTGAGGTCTGAGGTTTAATAACATCAACTCCCATCGTAGCCCCCCTAGAGTAGTGGTCCAAGAAATTTAGTGATTAATCCGCCTCTGCCCGCCTGTTCTGCCATGCGTTTGTTGAACTCAGTCGTGTTTGCGTCAATGCGGGCTTGACGTTCGGCTAGGTCTAGCTCATGCATTTTACTCGCTCGGTCAAAAGAAAATATCTTGGCTTTAAAATCCAAGTCTGCTTGAGCCATGTTTTTTTGCAACATTCTGTTTTGCTCATTTTCAAGAGCCGCTTGCTCTTGCACTCCGATGTTTGCAAGTACGTCCTCTTTTTGTCGAGCAGCAGCATCACCAGCTAACTGAAGTTGCTTTATATAGGCACCACCACCAAGCCCACCTTGAGCGGCAAACCTTCTGGTCAGAGCGTTACTCATATCTTGCTGAGCCGCACCGAGGCGATTAGATGCACTCGATCTTAACTTGTCGAACCGATCGCCAATAGTCGATTGCAAACCTTCGTTGGAGATTTTTGTAGGTTCAATCTCTTTGTAAAAATCCATTGTGTTTTTGTTAGTATTTTGAACAATACCTTTTTCTATTTTTGGGATTCTTGGCTTAATTATCATCTCAGCCCCTTTATGTTAGACAAAAAGTTTAAGCTATGAACTTTGAAACGCTGGTCTGCCGTATTTTGGTTGCTAAAATAATATTGTATACGTTTCCCAGATGTTGTCCCTAAATCAACTCTAAATTCCTTCTGAGCAAAACCGCCTCCCCATGGATCAGTGCCCCAAACCATCGAGCCCCAAAGACTGCCACCTGGGTCTAGATCAACCTCTGTTGTCGAGGCATCTGCTGTGTCTGAATCGACGCGCCAACCAATATCCATGTTATAAGAGCCAACCAAATCAACCAGCACATTCGCATAGCGGAAATCCTTGTGGTAATTAAAATCACCCTTATTACCGCCGAACTCCTTAGTCCAATAGTAACTATCAATAGCAGCACCGTCATCGTTGTACGTGCCATCATTCATTTTATAAACAAACCCTGTTGCGCGACCATCAATATAGTAGATGTTGCCAGAGTAGACGGTAAATTGCGCAGCATAAAGTCCTGCCCATGGGCTCCAAGAGTATGGGGTTTTTTTACTTAAATTTGAGATTGAAAAATCAAATAAATAAATTTTGTCATTTTCTGTGGATGCCGTTGACTCATGCATCGTAATGTAAGCAGCATTTTCAAAAATCATCGAGGAAAATTCGTTTTGATAAGCGTCAGCCGCAGCAAGCATATCGGGCTCTATCCTATCACTCACGAGGTTTGATCCGGCTGCCGTTACAGTTAACAGCGTTGCACTCGGCGCGATGGCGTCACCAATGAGATGGGCGAAGCCTACAAACTTGCCGTTTTGAACAGCCGGAAACAGCAGGCCGTTGTTATAGGGCACAATCCCAAAAGGGCTTTTGCAACCAAACTCTGATTTTACTTTTATAGGCACCCAGTTCGCGTCGTCACTGTCTGGCATGTAGATCAACTCGATAGACATATCACCAAAGATTGCCAGGTTTTCACCGTTCACAGCAATAGCTCGCACGATGTCCGTCGTATTATCTCCGAACCGGCTGAAGTTTGTACTTTGGAATGTGTAGGGCTCATTTAAATCTGAATAGACCACGTAGTTAGGATTCGATGGGTCGTTGCAAAAAATCCTATTGCGGTGGTAACAGACCACGCCATAGAGAGGAGGCACTCCGTTATCAGTCGGAGCAGCAGCGCCAAGGGCAGAGTCTGAAATATTATCTTCGTACACCGTCGTCGTGTTGTCGTTAAGCGTGGTCAGTAATTTATAGGTGCTACCCCCGGCCTCTGTCCTATAGATTCGCCGAGATGACACACCAAAACTCTGCGGCGCTACAGGGATGCTCGTAATGTAAACCCTCGTTGTCGCAGCCGTATGCGTGGCGGTAGATGGTCCAACATCACCGACTACGCTTTGAGAGTTTACATAAGCAACCTTATATCGGTAGTCACCGGTGAGTGTACCGGCTGAACTCGTCGCAACCGTACTTGTGTCCGTCGGTGGATAAACCCCATGCCTTGTGAAATCCGTGCCGTTGTATTTATAGGGGATCACATAACCGTTACCGATAAACATGTGGTTTTGGTACTGAGTTGTGGCAACTCTAACGCCTGCTGTAAAAACAGATTGCGCACTGGCGATTGTTGAAAACGTCGTGCCTGCAAGCGTCCAAGCAGATCCGCCAGCAAAGGCCACCATTGTCTCAGCACCAGAGTTGTCTTTGCGAGTGTAAAGACCATCGCCGACAAAAGATCCAATTGCTGAGGTGTTTACCTTAGAAGTGCCTTCCCTGGTGCCAACCGCACCATTTGCAAACACAACATTCTGGCAATCTGGCGACTCGTTGTCGTTTATGATTGATTTTTCAAACTTCGTATTTATTCCACCATCAAAGAAGTATCGCCCCTCGGATGGAGATATCACGCGCTTCACAAAACCCCAACAATTCCCCCGCTGCCGATGGTGTCCGCATCCTTCACAACCGCAAACTGATCTGAACTTCTGCGACGCCTGGACCACTTTATCATTGCAGGTAAATGCTTGTTGTAC
>Ga0070749_10000273_pt1 | contig 34092 bp, 22 predicted proteins | sample VirMetDEL_Nov_18_FD_75180 | JGI IMG/M metagenome (GOLD analysis project Ga0070749, IMG submission 75180) | Aqueous microbial communities from the Delaware River and Bay under freshwater to marine salinity gradient to study organic matter... | ecosystem: Environmental > Aquatic > Marine >...
TACATCCACAAGATTTTCGAAGACGGTGTGAACTACACCAAGGTCGAAGACTTGCATCGGCTGTCTAACATGCTGATGGAGGAGTATCACGTCACACCTAAGCGGAAGAAGGATACCGACAAGTGTATCAACAACTTTCTCAGATTCAACAGCAATCTCAAGGGTGAGACAGTTTCTTGCGAGCTTCACAGCAAGATCGAGCTAGCCGAGGGGATGCAGTATGAGTTCGTCATCGACCGGATCGTCAAGGGGCCGGAGGGCGGCTACCTCATCATAGACTACAAGACCTCAAAACGAGAGAAGACCAAGGTAGAACTTTTTAACGACAACCAGCTTCGCGGGTATGCTTACGCAGTTAACAAACTGTATGACGTTCCGTTTGGCAAGATTACCTGCGCCCATTACTACCCGCTGACTAACAATCTGGTGACGGTCAGATACTCAGCATCACAGATCTTCGAGTGGAAGAAGCGCCAGATCAACAAGGTCTGGAGAATTCGCAAGATGAAGAAGACCGAGTTCGTCCCAATGGAGAACGAGTTCTGTAACTGGTGTGAATACAAGAACGGCTATTGCCCAAAGTTCAACGACCCACACACTGTGAAGCACTGCATCAACGAAGAGAAAGAAGCTAAGAAATGAATGGAGAATATATCTCTATATCAATAGAATCAAAAAAATCTATAATAATTTCTTTCTTATAACGTCCCTTATTAGTTAAATAATTAATGAGGGACGTTTTCTTTATTGGTTTCTGATTCTTCATGGCTTGAAGAATCTTTAGTTGAAAAAGTTTAACTAATCTCTCGGAGTAGAGATGCTTCCAATCTTCTCTGAACTTAAAGCTTAAAGTGTATTCTATTAAATCATAGAACTCTAATATGCTTATCTTTATGTCGTTATCATACATACCTATACCTAAAAACACCAAGGCTTCAAGCATTCCTTAGCCTGACCAAGCTTAAATAAGCTTTATAGCGAGATTTTTTCGAAAATGAGTGATCTACTAAAAAATTTTTCTTCAGCAATGAACGATATTGGACTTCGTAGTCAAGTATCTAGGAAAAGAGTAGTTAGTAGTTTTGGTATCAAACCTGGTTCTGTATACACATTTTTCTACGAAGGCAAGCAAGTTGTATTTTACGTAGTTCAAACTAACAGAGCACCACAAGCAGTTTATATCTCTAATCAAGGAAATAAGCTAGTCACTGGGTTTAAAACTGAATTTAACCCAGAAGAAACTAATGAATCCTTAAAGCTATTAGTTAAGAATTTATTTTCTAGTAGAAGAACAGCTAAATATAGTAAGGCTACAGAAAGAGCTATTGCTGCTAAAGATCCTGTAGATAACAGAACCATTAGAGACTTAGGTAACGGGAAGTCTGGGGATAATATCCCACCCAGTAGAACTAAAACCTTAATTGCTATCGCAGGAATACGGAACTTTAGAACTTATAACTTCAAAAAGATGTCTAATATTTATCAAATTATATTAAATAAGCAGGGATAACATGGACGATAGAAAAGCAAGTGACCTAATAGAAGAGCTTAGAAAAGGCAGAGACCAGAGTAAAAGCGTTACAGAAGAATTAACTGATATTAACAGTTTTCTAAAGCAACAAACAGCTTATCTTCGTTTAAATACTAGAGCATCTGAAATTTTAGGAATAAGCTTAAAAACTAGTCAGACTAGTATGAAAAGCTTAACGGCAGGGTTCGGTGCGATAGATAATGAACTTCAACAATTAAAACAAAATTTTAGTGATTTATTTACGACTAACCTTGCTCAAGTCGCTGGTAATAAATTTGCTGGTGCAGCAATGAAAGAGCTTGGTGGAGATTTAAAAGCCCTTGTCCCAGTAACAACAGCTAATACTGTTCGATTAGCTTTATTCCAAGCTGGGTTAGAGAGAAACTCTGAAAGTTTATCCCTGTTTTTAGCTAGATCAGAGATTCTTGGAGAGAGTCTAGAGCAAGTTACTTTTAATCTTAGAGGAGTAAAAAATAACTTAGGACTAAATGATAAAACCCAAGTTATGCTTATTGACGCAGTTTCTACTGCTGCGGGAACTTATAAAACTTCTAGTGAAAGTGTTTTAAGAGGCTTACTATCCTTATCCAATGTTTTAGCTGTAACTAATACCCGAGTTAACCCAGAGACAGCTAGACTTATTACGTTGGTCCAAGGTATGGTTGATAGGGTAGCCCCTGACGCTCTACAAACAGCACTAGAGCCCCTACTTACCAGAGGCCCTGAATCTATTAGACTTGCAGGAGCCCTTGGGGTAGGGGCTGAACTACAAAGACTTCAGGCAGGTGTGGGTAGTCAAGCAGAACAAGTAGAAAACCTTCAAAAGATACTGAGAGCTTTTGTGTCTTTCCGTGACCAGTTTGTTAGTGGAGATGTTCAATCTAATATTCTTACGTCTGATTTGATAGAGAAAGTAACACTTCTTAATTTAAATCAAATAGAAACTTTAAGAATAGCTGAACAATCTATACAACAAAACAAAAATAATATTGAAAAAATTGCTTCTATAAACGACGCTCAACTCAGTGTTGAGAAGCTAATGAAACATTTGTTCGATGGGTTCTCGGTATTAAAAAATGGTATATTCCTATATCTAGAAAGATTAGTTGATAAGTGGGGACCAGAAGCCTTGAGTAAACTAGGTTTAATTGCTGCTGCTGTAGGAGTAGTTGTCGCGGGTTTAGCGGCTGTATCCTTGGCTTTAGCTCCGATAGCTCTCCTAATTGGTCCTTTACTTACAATAGCAAGTGGTATACTAGCTATAGCACTTTCTGTGGCAACTTTTGCCGTTCAAAATCCAGGTCTAATTGCTCTAGGCACTCTGGTGAGTTCGTTCACTCCAGCAGGAGGGATTACATCCTTGATGAACCAATTGGGAAGCATGATCGTAGGCTTTATAACGACTTATATGAGTATTAGTAAAACACAGCTTGATAAATTTGTAGCTGACGCTACGACATATATTACGTCTATTCTCCCTCCTGGTTTGGTAAGTGGGGATTGGTTTAAAATGATAAAAGATACAGTAACTGATTTAGAAAAAAGTGTAGTTGATGCCCTCGCACCAATAGCTCAAGATACAGATGTTTTAGCGAATGATGTTAGACAACAAAAATTCTCTGATTTAGAGAATGAAGCCAGGAGATACTCTATGTCTCATGCTAAGATTCTATCTGAGATAATCAAAAAGTCTAACAGAGACTTAAGTGTTGACATGACCGCTGAAAATGCTAGGTATGAGATGGTTAAACAGAATCTTTATTTACGAACTATAGCTGAACACTTAGAAAGACAATCTGATCTAATGATGGATACCAAGTTCAGATGGAATAACGCTAAATCAGGAGATGGATCAAAATGACAGCTTACGGCGATAAAGAAATCAGAGATAGGCAATTACATAAGAAAGGCTGGATAGAGTTCATCTTCCCAGAGAAAGGCAAGAGTAACTCTAAAAGTATTACTAGCAGTAATAAAATAAAAATGCCTTTTTATGAAAACCCTACCATCATCGAAATGAAATCAAGTAGACTTTCTACTTATAAATTAATAGGAAGAAACAGTGATTTATATTCATATCTAGGAGCAGATTCTAGACAATTTGAATTGCAGTTTAGCTTCACTTTACCACACTTATTTCATTTTTTAGAAAGTTTTCCTAAAGCATTACCAAAACAAAATCGCAAGTTTACTTTCTTAGGTAATGATAGAAAACTTAATCAGATATCTGAACCTTCTTTGTTAGACATTTTTGATGAAGCTGATAGGCTAGGTTTAGCTAGAAAAAATACAACAGCAGAACCTGAAGTAATCTCTGATACTTTTGAAGAAATTGGTCCACTAAAAGCAAGACAATCTATTAAAAACTTTGAAGAGAGATTTTTAGACTTTAGAGACTTAAATAGTGATCCACAAGGTGTTAGAGGGGCCTACCTATTTTTTATAAATTTAGTTAGATCTAGCGTAATAGGAAGTGAAGAAATTGGTTTAGGACCTCCAATCCTTAGATTGAATTTTGGAGCTATGTATAAAGACATTCCGTGTATTGTCACCAAATACAATATTGAAATGGATCAGGATTCAGGGTATGATACTGTAACACTACTACCAAGAAGAGTTAATATTAATCTTAGTATGAATGAAGTTAGAGTGGGAGATTTCACATACCATAACCCAAAAAACAAGGGAGTCGCAGACGACAATATCCCAACTTGGGAGTCTTTATTTAGGGCAGGAACTCTAGACCCTAGAGCTTAAAACATATAGCAGAATATGAAAAATGATGCACTATGCAATGGGATCTGAGACTGTTTTCCATAAAGGAGTAACTCTAAAAACCATAGTTGGGAATACTCAAGCAGATAAGTTAGTTCAAAAATTTAATGAACAAGAAAAAACCACTTATACAAAAGTGCCTACAGGACTTGAACATAGACCTGATCTGCTAGCTAATCAACTATATGGAGATCCCGACCAAATATGGTTAGTGTGTTTATCATCTAATAGATTCGATGTTTTCGAAGATTTTGATTCCGGCTCTATAATAGAATTACTGTAAAATGAATTCTCTAAATCCAACTCCTGGGCCGTGCATCCTAATAACAGACAACCCAGACATAGCAACTGCTTTTAATGATGAGAAAGTTACTGAGGCGGCAGGTAAAGGGACTGCTTCGGTGGCTTATCTAATTAGCCGTATTAGAGATACTTACCCACAAAGCTCTTTATTTCTTAGTAATCAAAACACAGGTTTCCTGTCATTAGATGTTGAGTGCATGGCAAACTCTTCTCCAAGAGCAACCATTACAGCATTTGAAACTTCTGAATTTTTTGAACTAAATATTTTAAGATCTGCCATAGCAAATCTTTTAGAGAAAAAAAATAGCGTAACAGAGTTAAGACCAATTATTGGTCCAACTAGAATTTTTTACATAGCTTTTGGCTCTGGAGACGAATTAAATTATTGGTCGTCTTTTTCAGGATATAGACTCATAGGCGCGGAAAGTTTTGATAATTTTGATGAAGCTAGACGCATCACTTTAGAGTTTGCTGCTGGATTTAGTTTATCAGACTTTTCGACTGATGCAATAAGCACTTTTGCTAATCCTGCCTTAATTAGAGAAGGTTATATTGCAGTATTTGATAAATTTAACAAGAGAGGTTCTGGCGGCGAGGATTTCGCTCCGATAAGCGTTTATGCAGCAGCTAACCCAAATATCAAAGCTAGAAGGGACTATAGAAACAAAAATTTACCATTTTATCTTGCATCAATAGAAAATGTTATTGATAAAGCTCTTCAAGTAATTTTTGATACAGATAATATTTTTATTATAAATTATAAAGAGCCTTACCCTTTAATTCAGCGTATTATATTAGAAAATACTGTCCCAATTACTTTAGAAGTTGAACTTTCTAATATTTTAAATTTATCTGAGTTACCAAGAGCAGGTTCTTTAGAATTACAAAAATTTAGAGTATTTAATAAAATTTTAGAAAATATAGCATCAATTTTTAATTTTAATCTTACTCCTGGTATCAAATCGCCTTCTAAACAAATTAGAACTTTACAAGAAATCATAAGCACTGACGATTTAAATTACACATTAGAAAGTCTGAAAACTTTAGGATTTTCTTTAAATACAGACATAGAGGGAGGAGTAAGCAAAGTTGAGATTGATAGAATATTAAAAAGCTTTCAGGATGGATACAATAAGCTATTAGGAACTGATAGTTACTCTTACATAAGAGAATCCGACTTGAGTGTTTTAGCAGCAGCAGACGAAGCTTTAATTAAGCAATTTGGAAAAAGCTTTTTTGATAGACGTAAACCTTTAGTGATTTTTGGGCCAAAGGAATTAATATCTAATTATTTTTACGGTCTAAGCTATAAAACAAATTTAACATCTGATTTTAACGAGTCCTCAGAACAAGTAAAAAAAGTAAATCAAAAAAACTTTGAGACAGTTTTTAACTTATACAATAGCCAAAACTTAAATGATAATACATTAATTAAATTACTAGAAGGTCAAGAGGACTTAAAACAAAAATTTAATAATGTAATTAAAAATAATAACTATCCAATATTTAAACATAATATGCAAAATAGTAATGTTCTATCTTTGAAAATATCAGATAATAGAGCTTACTTATTGTTACTGTCCCAAGCTTATTCAGTATTAAGTGCTTATGCTTCTATTAAAACAACTTTATTAAAAGATCCTGCTTCAGAGTTAGAGTCTCAAGAAGCAAAAGAAATAGACGCTGCCATAAAACGTAGGCAGTTTACAGACGCTAGCGCGATCGGACCTAGAACACAGCAAGCACAACAGCGTGTTGATGACGCAACTCAAATAGAAGTTGACGCTATAGTAAAAAAATATCAAGAGAAGAGAAAAGAAGGTTTTATTTATAGATTAGCAGCAGCTACAAACAAAGAAAGATTAGATATGCTTTTAAGAGAAGGACGATTTAGTCCTAATATTGATTACGTAATAACGTCTACCTTTCTAGGTAGACCAGCCCCAAGTAGCGAACAATTAGATGCTATAAAAGCAGAATTATTTAGTGAACAGATTTCTGTAGAAAGAAAACTTGAATTACTGAAGAGTGATAGAGGATTTAGTGAAGAGTTATTACAACAAGAGGCAGAAGCCTATATTGACTCAAGATTAGAGAAGTATGGTCTTATACGAAGATTGGAGGACGGTTATGCCTCAGATCCTATAGCATTTTTCTCTGATCAATTAGATGTATTAGATAAACACTTATTTCAAGTTGAAATAGAAACTTTACCATTCTTTGCTATATCAAATTTTAGTTTCTTATTAAGTCCTTGTTTCTTATTCTCTCAAAGACCTCCATTTATTGGAGATAGAAAAACTAGGAATCCACTAGACTCTATTAGTGGAGGCTATTATATTACAGGTTATCACCACACAATAGACCAAAATAAAGTCGTTAGTAGATTTGTATTGTTTTCACTTCAGACTAAAGATATAAATGAAGATGATAAGTTAGGAGGCTAAAAATGAAATTATTAACAGCAAGTGTCATTAGTAATACTGATATTTACCAAGCTGGTAGATTCATTGTTAGCTCAACATCATTTACTGGTCCTAGATCTTGTATTTACACAAGCCCATTCGGTGGTTTACATAATCCAATAGATGGACAAAAAGCTGGATTTTTTGCTATACCTAGCATTGGACAGACTGTATTAATAGCACAAACCGATGACGTAGGGGGAGATAACTACTACTTAATTAGTGTTGTCCACGACATCGACACTAGATCAGACGGAGACTCAATCCCAGTCGTAGCCCGGTCAGGGCCTGTTCCTAAAGAACTTTATGACCTATATCCGGGATCACCTCAAAAAGTTGTAATTAGAGACGCTTACTCTAATCGTCTAGTCCTCTCGCACGCTTACGCGCCCGAGAAGAATAAAGAAGTGAATAGAGCCGAGTTGATTGGATCAAAAGGAAAGAAGCTTAGTTTAGATGAAAGTCCGTTAGTTAATAGAATTAGCTTAGAGAACGAGTATAGAGACGGGTTTTATCTTACGTCAGACATCTCACCGATTTCCCCAGACATGGGAGAAAGGCATATGATCCTCAGAACTGTGGGGATGATGCAGCATCTGAGTGAATTAGGAATAGAAATGATAGTAACTGAAGGCACTGAATTAACTATTTCTAATGAATCAACTGGTATAAATTCTGGTGGTGCCGCTGCCTTTGGTAATGTTAATCTAAGATCAAAGTTTAAAGATATTAACATAACTTCTGATGGAGAGACTGGTAATATCTTAATTAGATCGTTAGGTTCTGATGGCGTAATTCAACTTAATTCTAATGGCGATATAATTATAAAAACACCTTCAGATAAAAATGTATACATTGAGAGTGGTAATATTAACATAAAAGCCGAAGAAACTCTTAATCTTGAAGCACAGAACGTATATATTAAAGGCAATAATGCTACGACAATTTCAGGTGGCGGATCTTCGGTTTTAGATTTAACACCTTCGGACGCGAGTCTAGGAGGAACCTTAGTTAATCTAGCACCGCCTACTCCCCTACAGGCACCAAACGGAGCCGAAACTCGAACAGCAATTCAGAATGATTACGGAGAATAATGGCAAACTTTGATATAAACTTATTTGCAAGTGTAGTAGGAAGAGACGGTAATCTTCTAGACTCAATACAAACAAGTTTTGGCTTCCCTTCATGCTTGAAGCAGCTAACTGCTGAAGCAGTCGCGTTGATACCAAGATCTGTTCTAAATCAAGTTTTAGGATCGGGAGAGTCAGCCGAGGCTAAAGCTGACTCTGCATTAGCATCAATCTATAACACTTTTTCTTTCCGTAGTGGCGTAGTTAGTTATGTAACTAAAGACGGTCGAATACAGTTCGAGTCTAATAGTTCTGATTTGCTTGCAAATACGGATGCTAAGGAAGAAGTAAGAGAAACTAACGCATTCCTAGATTTATTAAGTGACTTTGATGCAGCAGCGCAAGTTGGAGGCAATCTCTACAGAAACATTGAATCCCAATATCAGAGACTTCAATCTATTAAGCAATGTCTAGAAAAGTTTAAAAATATTCAACGCTTCAAAAATGGATTGGGCGCAGATGAGGCTGCGGCTAACCTTACGAATGAACAATACGACTCTCAAGTTGCAGCGGCTTACAGTAGATACTCTGCTCAAGTAAGTGCTATTGTCGCTGAAGCGGCAGCAATAAGTAATGTTGTATCGGTTATACGAACTGAGCTAGCCAGAAGAGAGCTAGACCCAAACGCAGAACCAGAAATAGATGCAAGATTTGCTAACTTAGTCTCAGGAACAAGTTTCAGAGTGGAATCAACTGACGAGGATGATACAGGAGAGGAAATCATCAGGCTAGTTTATGGGCCACCAGAGACAACTAATGGTAGATATATCTTAACTACAGACGGACTCTATTATAATTCACAAACGGACAATGAGCTAGAGCCAGTCTTACTATTTATATCAGATACTAGTGCATCAATAGGGGAAGCAGAAAAGTGGAAGTTTAACTTCCCTCCAAATGTTGGAGGGAAAGGTGACCAAATAAACTCAAAAACTTTTAATAAGTGGATAAATACTGTCTTTGATGAAAATATAATTGATGATTCTGAGGATCTACAAGAGCACTACAACAGAGATCATTTTTTACAAGTTTTAGACGGACAAAAAGAAAAAAGAATATTAGACATAAATAAACAAATTGATAATCTGATAGAATCAGAAGCATCTCTTTCAATAATAGAAAATTTTAAACAAAGTTTATTAAGTGAAGTTGCTTATCACAATAGTAAAATAAACAGAAGGAAAAAGCAAATAGAAATTGCTTTCAGAGCTCCTACAATTTTTGGAAGAGGCACAAGCCCCGCGCCTGGGAAAGTTCCAATTAATGATTTCTCTTATCTACAAGATTGTAATATTTCTCTGTCTTTGAATACACAAAAAAACTTAATCTTGAATCAAGAGGATGTTTCCGGTGTAGTCTTACCATTGAAGCCAACATTTGTAGTTAGCAAGTCCCCAGACGCCACCGAGACCATCGAACACCTGATAGTTCCTGAAGTGGGCATTGGTGGAATAATCATTGATGATACAGATCCCAATGACTCTAGTAGCTTGGAACTTGCCATAAGTGATGTAGTGACTACTGATAACTTAATATCAGTTTACAACTTTTTAAATAGTAAAACAACAATACCTAGCTCTCTTGATTTTAATGTTTTAAACTGTAAGACCACAGATGATTACAATAATGCTCAACTAGTAGCACCTAATGCTGAATTTGTTTTCGGTAAATCTGATCAAGCCTCTTTTGGCTTTGGGTATGGACTAGGGGCGGCATATTTAGAAGGTATAACTAGAAACTATGGAATCTACCCTTCAGCTCTAGGTAGCTATGTAAAATTACCAGACACTGAAGAATACCAGGACTGGCTATACTCTAAATCAGGGGCAACCTTTGATACTTGGGTTTACGCTCCGTATTTAACCTTTGATGATTCCTGGGACGATGGTTTAGATACTTCAAGTCTTTACAGACTAATCCTTGCTTGCGAAAATACTGGATCACTTTCTTCAGTAACCAGATCTCCCTCGGAAGATATACTCAATGTTGGTTACACCGATGGATCTGATTTTACTAAAGGTCTAATCATGGGCTTCACCCGAGACATTAGATGGAGAGGTCAGTCTGGGCCTACTAACGATGGCAGCCTACAGAAAGGCAAGGATGGAGGCTTTATATTAGCACCTACAATCGGATACGACTCTTCTTCAGTCGCTTTCATAGCAAAAGCAAAAGCCCAAAATACCTGTTTGAACACTTCAGGTTGGTTAGGCATGTATGTTCCTTTAACTACACAGACAGATTCAGGTAAAACTTTAGAAGATTGCTCAAAGGGTTTCTGCCAGCTATCTCTTACCTTCAATTATAAGACTGATACCGTCAGTCTATTTTTAGATTCTGAGCTTTTATCTACGTCTTCTATATCACAAGTTTTTGGATCTACTCCAACAAAATCAATTAATTTACCGACATTTAAAAAACAAAATAGCTTTGAATACTCCCAAGATAGTGTTGGATATTTAGCTCCTGCATCTCTAAAAACTGGCCCAAGGCTGAACAGCTACTTTACTCCATGGATTCTAGGCGGAGGTTACACAGACGGAATGTCTAAGACTGGTAACTTCATGGGCGGAGATTACGGAGGAGTTCGCAGTGGTTTACGAGGATTCTTAGGTAGCACAAAGTTTTATAGTAAACCGCTAACTCAAAAAGAATTAAGTTTTAATTATTCAGTTCAAAGTAAATTATACAAGAACCTAGATGGCGTAAATAACGAATATAACATCATTATCGCAATCGGCCAGAGCAACATTGACGGAGTGTCAGCAACTTACGAAGACCCAGGAGTTCCTGAAAGATTCAGAAGAGTCCAAGCAAGAACTAAGATCTGGATGCCTGAGAGCTTCTCAGCCAGCGCAGGAACTTGGGAATACTTAGACCCAGTGAATATCTCGAACCAAAGCTATGGTGGATATAACACAACTAGGTATGAGGTTCCTGGCATTGATCCTCAATTCCGATTTAACTTCTATTCCCATAGGTATTATGATCCCGTCATGCAATTTATGCAGAGAATGGCAGATGACCTTAATGACGATGTATATCTCATCAAGAATACTAAGGGAGGAACATCAATGCTTAGTGGACTACCTGCACCAGTTGACCTACTCTCTTGGACTAGTAATACCACAGCACCAGGACTCCAAGGTTATGATTTATACTCCACTCTGAAGTTCGATACTTCAGCAGCTATCTCTGCTTTGAGAGGGCCTTCCTATACTAAGGTTACAGTTAAGGCTATCTTGATGATGCAAGGTGAATTTGAATCAGGCAACTCAACGTTCCCGGGCACGCCTTACACCAATCCTGGAGACATGGCTCAGGAGTGGGATCAGTGCTTCACCGAACTCTTATACCCCAGACTCCAACAAGATATTAAGGAAAGCCTCGGAACACCAGACGCCCCGGACATCCCTGTAATCTTTACAAAAGTCCATAGTGAGCTAGAGTCTGCGTCATTCCCGTATGTTTCGGACGTTCAAACACAACAAGAGACAGCAGCAGCTAGAGCAGAACTTAATGCTTATTTAGTTGATGTTGATGGATTAAGCTTCACTGACGGAACTAGAGTCCACTTTAATGCTGAATCTCTGACGACTATTGGTAATAAACTTTACGACAAGTATAAAGAGATTACTGAGTAAATCTTGAATATATATTGACTAGAGGTATCAAATGTTTAATCTAGGAGAACAAGAAGTTGTTAGAGGAACTATCCCATCTAATGAAATTTTAGCTGGTATTAGACGAAAATCAAATAGTAAACGTCTTGGTCTTAAATTTCCTTTTGAAAATACACTGAATGGTTACTTCTCTAAGATGGCAGATACCTCCGTCGTAAAGTCTAATCTTAGACAGTTAATAATGACAGAGCCAGGAGAGAGGTTAATGCTACCTGATTACGGGTGTCCTCTGAAATCTTTGCTATTCTTGCCTCTAGATGATGACCTTATCTCTGAAATGAGAGAGAGAATTTTTTTCTCAGTAAACACTTATTTACCGACTGTAGAAATTTTAAGATTAGATGTTGAAGCATTAGATGAGTTTGCATCTAACGGCGTGCCTACTATTAAAATTACTTTAGTATGTAAGATTCGAGACTCTATTGATTCTATCTTTGATGTGAGTGTAGTATTATGAACTTTGATGGAACAGTCGGCTCAGATTTCCTAAAAGCCGTAAGATACCCAGAAGAACGAAAGCAAAGTCTCATAGACTTCGCTGGCTCAGACTTCACTACTCTTAGGCTAAATTTAATTGATTATATCAAAGCAGTTTACCCATTAGATTATAACAATTTTGTTGAATCTGATTTAGGTATGATGCTCGTAGATTTAGTCGCTTATGTCGGGGCTATGACCTCTATGAAAGCAGACTACTTAGCTAATGAGAACTATTTGAGGACAGCAAAGAATAGAAATAATGTTAAAAAACTATTAGAACTCATAGGGATTCGATTAAAGGGACCAATAGCAGCAGCGGCTAACGCGACAATCTCCTTTGAGGAGTCTCCTTATGCTCAAGCGGATGATGTCTTAGTAATAAATTTTGCAGACAGAATTGTCCAAATAGCTTCTCCAGAAGATGGAGCACCACTTACATACACGCTCTATAAAGTTACTAATGGCCTAGTTGATCTACCAAACGCTGAAGCCTCAATAACTCTAACTGAATCAGAGGGCGTAGGTTTTGATTATGATAATCCAGGGTCTGTGGTTATTCATGATAACTTAGTATTACTGGAAGGTGCTTTGGTTAGAAAAACTGGGACTTTTGGAAGCTTCACAGGCATAAAAACTGTAGCCCTGGATAGCAGCCCAGTCATAGAAGGGTCCATTGAAGTATTTATCAATGGCACTAACCAAACCAGTGGAGTCTATAGCAGAGTAGATAACATATACTTCGCCTCGGGCGGAGATGCTAAAATCTTCCAAGTTATCTCTGACGATGATTTTAAAGCCACTGTAGTGTTTGGCGATAACCTGATCGGGAGATCCCCAGCCCCAGGTGATAGCTATGTCATAACGTATCGAGTTGGTGGAGGGACAAGAGGTAACATTAATAAAGAAATCATCAATGCTCCTATACAACTAACTAATACAACTCAATCAACTACATCCAATGGAACACTAGAGAACTCTAGTAAAGCGACGGGAGGCTCTGACGCAGAAACAGTAGAGCACGCTAAGAAGTATGGACCGTTATCCTTCCGAAGACAGGATAGAGTAGTTACTCTACATGATTTTGATTCTTTTGTGAATAGCTTTATTTCTTCGTATGGCTCCATTGGTAAATCTGTTGCAGCCACGAGACGAGCTTATTCCTCTGCAAATATTATTGACGTTTATGTATTAGAGAAAGCATCTGATTTGCAAATGAGAAAAGCAACTCCAACTTTTAAGAAAGAACTAATAGATGCTATAGAACCAAAAAAGATGTTGACAGACGAGATAGTTGTAGTTGATGGTTTGATAAGAACCTTAGACTTAGTGGTGACCGCTAGAATAGATAGGGAGCTTAGAGAAAACTCTGAGATTATTAAACTAAAAATTAGAGACGCCATACTATCTTACTTTAATGTTGACAACAGAAGTTTTGGTCAATCATTTGAACCTGCTGACTTAGCTAGAGTTGTATTTCAAATACCTGAAGTAATATTCGCTTCGGTAGACAATTACCCAGAAACTGTCCTCATTGATTTCAATGAGATAATTCAGTTAAATAATCTAACCATTAACCTAGTGAGAGTTTGATGACATCACAAAGATTTACTACAAAGAAAAGAAAGTTTTTTAACAGAAACTTCTCAGATGTAATTCAATTCTTTTTACCTGAGCAATATATCCAAGCAGATTTGGAGAGTTCAGGTGTAGTTGTAGATCCAACTTTAGATATTATTAAATCTCATGTAGATATTGCTAATAATATTAATTCTATTAGACCTCTAGATCCTGGCGAAGATTTTGATTCATTAGATACTTTTGACGGTATTTTGCCGTTTTTTATTAAACAGAATAATTTCACACAAATTTCATCAGAGGAATTTGATAGACATATCCTGAATCCATTAGGATATTCTTTTAAAGATTTTAACGGAGCTGTAGAATTTAGATCGGCTTTACAGAATAATATAATACCAAAAATTCAAACGAATTACGCACAAGATATTTTTAGTGGAGCATCTGGTGTTGATGAGTTAACTTATAGAATAGGCTGGTTCTACTTCTTAGCTGGCAGTTCTACTTACTCTTATCAACCATCATCAATTGTAGTCGATTATTTTGTGGATAATCTCTACAAAGGAAATTCTTTAGATATTGCTGACGGCATCAATGCTCTTACAACTTTTATCTGGCACAATCAGAGCAGTCTATCTAATTACATCCCTAGTAACTTTCTTTCTGGGTCAGATACCTATACAAGCGGCACACAAAACTTAGAAAAACTAAAAACCTATAACTCCATAATTTACTCTAGAGATTACCTGAACTTAGGTGACACTAAAGTAAAAGATGCCTTTGAACTGTTTGATCAGACACAAGAATACTATCAAGACACCGTATCAAACGGTCCGTTCTGGAGACTTGTCAAGGCTTATTCTTACGCCTTCGCTGATAGACAAAATGAAGTTAACCAGATAGAGACCCTCTACGATTTAGAGCAATGCCCGGACGACTTACTCCCAGAACTAGCAAAACTTATAGGCTGGGAGCTTATTGGCTACGATCCCAAAAAATGGAGATTGCAACTTGCTAATGCGGTTTCTGTCTATAAAGCCGCAGGCACGAAGAAAAGTATTACCACAGCAGTAAATAGCGTCTTCACCCCAGGAGTAGTCGATGTTTCTGGAAGTATTCAAGAGCTTTGGGAATCATATATTCCATTCTTAATTTTGTATAGTCTAGCTACGGAATCAATCCACTTCAAAGACTATTCTACCTGGACTCCTGACAAAGCAACGCAGTTAGGTTTATTTGATTATGATTACACTAATTTTGAGAATAACATAAGACTAGCTGTAGACAAAATTTTATTAGTTTTATTTAATGAGTTTCCTAATCTTTTTAGATTAGCAGGAAAGCCATTTCCTATAGATTCATCATCATTTGTATTTAATTACAGGAATGTTGATTATCCTATCCCTCCATTTGAAGAAATTCCATACTACTTAAGTTGTGATGTTAGTAAGCCATTTTTGCTAAGGCTAGCAGATCTGTTAGTTTGTTTTGGCGTTCCCGAAGAATTTGCCCTAAAGGTAACTGATTATATTGATGTTAATACGATCTCTACTGTAGACGAAGCATATCAAGATTACTCAGAAAATAATGGATGGTTATTTTTTACATTAACTCACCAACAAGCTCCTAACTGGAGTTCAATAGTCATTGATCCTAGAAACAAGAGAGAGAATTACTTATCACTATGGAATGGAAAGTCTTCTCATTATAAATTAAATTTTGAGGCTGAGTCATTTAATTTCTCAAAAGATACTTTTGAAGTTGATTCTAGACTAGCAATACTTGTAGCCAATCGACTAGCTGACATCTTCTCTCCGGCCAAGGCTGTAAAAGATTCTTCTGTATTGTTACGAGATACAGATTTCTACAATAGTATCGACCAAATTAACCCAGACATTTACTTAGACAAAGGAGATGAATTATCAGGTGATTTGTCTGCTGTAGTGTTATCCAATAGCGAAGAATCAGCTATGGATATTTTGGGACCACTTGTAGAGTTTAGTGGAGGAAGATTTACATACTCTTCAATAGTAAATACTGAATTATCTTCTACCGCAACCATAGTCTCATTAAGAAATAGTTACAGAAGAAGAGGCTTACATAATAAGCTGAATATTGCTGGGTATTATGATAGAACTGGATTTAATCAGCCATCTTTCAATGAGATGTTACCAGAGAAACGTGGAGGGATAACTTATAAATTATCTTCATACAATTACTACAATAATCCTTTCCTACCTCTTAACCCACTTAAAGGATACGCACCGGACGATGACCAGTATGGTTTTGTAAAGGCTCTGTTGCCAAGAACAGTAGAAAGGGTTTATCTACCAATGGCTAGTGCCTATGGCGGAGGAGGCTCAACTGCTAACTTTGATTTCACTCAAATAAATAGACTCTTAAATGAGGTTTCTGGTAGAAGTTGTCAATCTATTCTCAAATTTTATGTCGATCATCCTAATTATATTAACTTAGAAACTAAGGAAGTTTACGACGAAGTAGATGCAGTAACTAGAAGGCGTAGATATTATGGGTTACCTGCATTCCTAGAGAATCAAGGGATAGGTAAACAAAGTTACCTTGTTCCTCTTAGGAATGGGGTAGAGTATGGCTTATCAGGTTATGAGACAGGACTACCACTAAATAGTGCTATTTCTGGTATATCTGTAGACTATTCTAACACGTTATTCTTGAGTGCGTGCTCTGCATTAATTATGGAGCTAGGTAGTGTTTACGATGGAGATCCGAGAATCGCACACATTGAAGTCGGATTCTTAGGTCACGAGGGCAATTGGTCTAATGCTTTAGCTTATGACCATAGTGTAGATCGTTATACCTTCTCAAGAAAAGCTCCTGTGGAGTCTATAAATTTATTAGTTAGTGCGTTTGACGAAGCTTTTGATATAACAAAAATTTCTGGTAGATATCTTGATACCTTAGACAATGAGCTAGAAACTACAAATAGATTATTGCCTATTAGGCCAACAGCATTAACTTCTGTAGATATTGATGTAGGTCTTAATGACACTAACTTTACTAAGACTACTTTAGGTCGTGGCTCTGGCTACACACAAGTTCAACAATCATTTTACGGAGTCGCTGATAACTACCTGACAAAAATGAGGGTAGCAGAAATAGATCCGATTGAAACACGCTTTTGGAATGTTTTTAGAACTAGAGGAGCCTCTTTAACTTACCAAGATTTAGGAGAGTCATTACTTTCTTTCAGACCAAGTATTATCTCCTTCGATGATGGTTACAAGGAGCTAGATAGAATACGTCGGTTACCTCAATATGCTAATCCGATTCTTTATCAAAGACAGTTAGAATCAACTATCGCCATGGGATATAACTTCCATGTATCCCTTTCTTATCTACCAAATGTTGTTTTTGAAGATGAACGCTTCTATGTTAGCCTTACTGTAGAGAACAATGGAGTAGCACCATTTTACTATAACTGGCCGATGATCCTAACGTTCACTGATGGATCAACCTTCCTAGATATGCAGACACCGTGGGACATTCGGCAAGCTACACCAGGAACTAAAATCTATTTCTACTTTGTCCCAGCGAACCAAATAAAAGCTAATTTTTCAACGCCTTCAGAACTTACGGTGTTGTTAAGTATTCAAAAACCAGCAAACTTTATTCAACCCATTCAATTTGCAAACGAAGAACAAATTCTTGGAACGCCTTACGTTTCTTTAGGGTCTTTCAGTTATCAGAATAGATTAGAGTTTGAAACCTCTGGTCTTAATGAGTTCCCTCTAGGATTTATACCCTCGTCTTTGACCTTCGCTCCTGTGGAAGCTAGATGTGATGGAACCCTACAGGTAGTCCCTCCAGTGTATGATCGCTGCGCTATTTATTCATCAGCTAACTACTATGGTTATGATATTTCTGGAACCTTAAGTCCTCGTGGTTACTTAGGGTTACCTAATAGCCAAGGTGACATATTCTTGTTAGAAGCTGAGACCTATGTTGATCGAGGTCAACTAGATCCGTTTATGAGAGTTCTTCATAAGATAGAAGTAGGAAAAATTTATCAAAAGTATCAAAAAATAATTGATGACAATATTTATACTTATGCTTCTAGAATGAAGCACTCAAATGTTTTAGATGAGTTGGTTAATACTGAAATCAACTGTAGTGGTATATTCCTTAGTTCTTTAGAAGCTTATGAAAATTCTCAGTTAGGTAAAAAAATACACAAGTTATTTAACTTATACACAAGTGCGTTTAATAGGCACCCAACCCCTTACAACCCAGTCAGGGATTCTGGACCTAAAATTTATTCTCATGCGTATGGAGGTATACTAGAGAATGGAGATTTTGAGGATCGTGGTTCTATTGCTACCCAATATAACACTTACACTGTAAAAGCTAGCGAACCCAAGGTGCTAGATCTGTATAGTGCGTATTTCTCAGGAACCCCAGGCTCACTGGCCTTCTTTGATACTTCAATTGCAGATGATCCAAGCTCTATAATTGCGTCTTCAACATTGACTCCAAATACTATAGAATTAGTTAACTCTTCAATTATAAATGGGGTTGATATAGTTCATACCTCAGCGGTATCACGATATAATCAATTTGTTGTATATGATTTACAACAACAAGAAAATAATTCTTATATTTATAATAATGCTTTTGTTAGATTAAAAGCTAGAGACGGTCTACCAAGACTTAGATTTAGAGTGAAGGGTTCTGATTTCTCGGACTCTTACGACACGTTTAGAGCTAGTAACTTCTTATGCCCTGAACACGATTTTAGACTACAAATAAAAGCCTTAGCCGCAAAAGAAGATGGCACTGAATTTACTGATGCAACTTTAGGTGTTTGGATTCACACTGAGGTAGAGAACGGCGATGACACTTGGCACTTTGGCGTAGACGGTAACTGGCACTTAATAAAGACCACTGAATTGCCAATATCTAGGATTTTGTCGGAACTAACACATAAAGCTACATTCGAGAGAATTCCAAGAAACACTCCGGGTGGCCCTGCACTAGAGTGCTTAGATCCTAATAACGTTAGCCCAAATCGACGATTCTTGAGTGGCATAGGAGTGTTCTCAGAAGAAGACTTCAAAACATATGATTTTAAATTTAATACTAAAAATTATTGCAACATTAAAACACCAGAAGAATACTTTAAGTATAATCATAAACCTCACAGATTCGATCAACACTATGTAATTGAAGTTTTCATGTTACCAGAGGCTCAAAATATAGATAGATTTATATTATTGGATACTGTTAACTTAAGAGACGATACAATATACGATATGACTAAGATAGATGTGACTGGCACTCCGACAGGACACAAAAAGTTCCCTCTATGTAATATTTATCATGTTAATTTAGATAGAGAAGACATAAGAGCTATCCTGAACTATTATAATTCTGTGGCAGGCAAAGGTAGATTTGAAGGAAAACTAAGTCGAGATGAAGTAGAAAGTTCTGGCTTAAATCTCGTCTCAGGAGGAAGCAGGTCAGCTTATAGAGTTAACCCAGCTAACTCTACTATTGCTAGAGATGCTCAAACACGTAACTTCACGTTAGTGGATTTCTTTGATTAAGGAAATTTAAAATGATTAATGGTATAGTTGAAATATTTGTAAATGATAATAAGATCTCAGAAGAATCCAATATGATTATGGATAATACTGGAGAGCTTATTGTGGATATGTTAACTATGCAGAAATCCATAGCCGACGTGGCTGTTGCATCAAAGATTTTAGATACATCTAACTTTACTGTTAGAGCGGCTTCTCTAGGCAAGGATGCAGAGGGATACAAACACCACGCTCATTCTGATTTAATTAATATCAACGATGGAATCATTAGAGTGATTCACTATGAAGACTTCTCGCTATCTAGCTATCATACAAGTGCGTTTGGATTACTAACTAATACTCCAATATTACCTCAAGCTTCTCACCCTAAAATGCAAAGGCTAGAGGAAAAGTCCACTGCGGTTAGCGGTTTATTTGATTATGGACATAACCCAAACCAAATTCTAAGTGGAACAAAATTCGGTTGTTACGCACCGACGGGAACTATAGACCTGTATCTAGTGTCAGGAGCCATTTCCCCCGACGAGGGGTCTAGCAAAGTTTATGCTTCTGCCACCATCACTAATACCGCAGGACTCAATACTTGGACTAATCCATCAGCAATAGATTCTAGAGGGTTCATAATTAACACAACCAGCTCTATGGAAGAAGGTAGAACTTTAGAAGTTGCTGGTGATTATAGAGGGTTACTTCTGTCCTATGACACTGAGTGGAGTAACGGTGGCTTACAGATTAGATATGTTTTAGGCATAGAACCAGAAGACTTATTAGTTCTAAATGCTTATGGAGGCATATATAATATAGGACTTTGGAGAATTGATCTTAGAAAGATGTTAGATAAAGGTATGCTACCTCCATACGATTTATCTGCATCTGATGAAATAGAATATAAATTGCTTGCCAGAAAAAGCTTTTCAAGTGATTTAACCTATTATGTTGATGATGGATCTATTGCAGGAATAAAGGCATTGAATTCACCATTAAAAATTGTTTGGCGCTGGGTATTCAAATGAGACATAATTTTTTAGAAGATTTAGATATCAAAGGTCATTTACAGATCACAAAATGCTACCAAGACGGTAGCCAAGAAATTGTATTTGATGACCACAATATCATTGTGTCTGGTATGGGATTAGGACTAGCCCAGATGTTTAGTTTATCTGGTCCGCCAACTGTTCTAGATTATCAAATTGACAGGTTTCAAGTAGGTGTTAGTGGATCTTCTAATTTAGAGGTTGTCAGCACTAATGAATTAGCAGGACCACTGAGTTCTCTTAGTGAATATGGGGATCAAGCAAGAATATTTATTCTCAGCGGAAATCACGCTCTTACGCTCGATAACTATAATGAAGCAGAATGGTTTGGTTACATACCACAACATAAAGTTTCTAGAGTAGGACCAAATTCAGTAAGATATACATTAACACTAGACCAAGATGCAGCAAATGAGATTCAGAGAGATGGGGAGACTGTAGCACTGAATGAAGTTGGCTTATTTATGAAGAACCCTCTTGGAGATAGATTTAGTTTAGGCGAAGATACTTCTGTGCTCGTAGCTTATAGATATTTTAGCCCAATAGCTAAGACAACAGACTTTAGTTTAGTTTTTAGATGGACATTGAGTTTCTGATATGGCTACTTATTTAATGAACGATCTTTACACGGCATCTGGTTCGGCCAGATTATTTGGCTGCTGGACCGAAGCGGTCACAAAACACACGCCGTCTAATTTCTACAACTACGAAGAAGATAACTTACCTCTCTATGATTTGGATGAGAGAGACGAGCTTCTTTGGGAGCAGCTAGGATACCCGACATCTTCGATTCCTGGCATGGTTCTTCTTGTCTCAGCAGACGCTCCAGCAGGATCTGTAGCTTGCAATAAGAATATATTTTATGATGTAAGTTCTTTACAGAAAGCATTACCAAAATTTATTAATTACCCATTGATAATTGAAGTCGCCAGTTATGGAGATTTAGGAGAACTTGAGTTAAAAGACATAACAATGGGACCATCAGGTAGTTTAGAAATAATCAATAGATTAAATCATGCTCCTCCCTTTTTTCAGGTTATTGATGCTTCCGCTTATTCACGAGTCTCTACAGGACCTCATACAAACTATGCTATAAACAAAAATGTGTCAGCAGGGGTTGAAAGTAATTTTTATAATTTTATTTCAAATGCTAACGGATTTTCTCCGTCATCCTTACTTCTTAATACTTACGTCATGTCTGGAGGCGTGGCTATATCACAGTTCAAGACCGATGAAAGGGCACTAACGGCTTTCAAAGGGTTTTACGGAAGTAGACCAGCTTCACAAGAAGTCTCCAACCAAGAGTTCACCAGATTGTCTGTGGCTGATTTAACTCTGCCATTAAACTGGGGATTACTGATGAATGTAACAGGGTCAGTCTATGAGGAGCAAAGTTTATCAGAAATTTACTCATATGATCCTAGTTGCTTTAACCAAACTACAGGAGATGAAACGTTTAGAACCTTCCCTCTTGATATCGAAGATTCTTCAAGCTACCAAAGGTTTGTAGCTTACGGAAACTATTTTAGAAAAATTACAGTGACTAACTGTAACGGTCCTCTTTATATTAGAGGTTTCTATTGCTCAGGAGATGGTGAGACTTCAGAAATAGGTGTAGAGGTTAATGATTCTACAGTTAGTTTTGAAGGTTTAGCAGTAGATCACTTCGTATCTAAAGGAATCAGCATTAAAAATTCAACAGTAGACTTTAAGAGAGATCTTTTTGTAAACAGATGTTATGGGCTGGACTCTGGTGGTAATAGATTATCAGGTGATTGGCTTACCATAAATTCTAAGTCATTTGATCCTCCCAAGGATGATTCTGCCGGGATAGAAGCACTCAACTCAGAAATATTTTTTGATACGACCGAGGAGCATACAGCACCATTAGCAGCAGCTAATAGCGGCGTATTTAACGCAGGTCTATACTTGAGAGTAATATCTAGAAACTCGACAGGTATGAGACTAATAAACTCTTTAGTAAGAGGAGGCAGCTCAAGACCAACAGACAGATTAAACTCAGCCGCAGGTGTCTACTACATGGATTTCTTATCTTTTGAAGGAAACGCTAATTACGGTATTGAGTTAGAGAATAGTAGATTTAGATTTGAAGGTAGACTAGAAGTATTTAATAATACTAGAGGTATAAGATCTGCTAACAGTAACTTTAATGTTGAAGAATTTTGTGTAGAGAATAATCAGATCTATGGCATGTATTTAGATAATTCCGAATTTAAATTTAATTTAAATGGGGTTTCTGCCACAGAAAGATTTGATTTTTCTTGGTCAAGAGCCATCATACCTGATACCAGATATACCAAACAGTTCTCTTACAAATTTAAACAAAATGGTCAACATCTGATCATGCGTAATTCAACGTTCAGACCTAGCAAATTTCCTAGCATGGAAAAGTTTTTTGGTAGAATGTTGATGATTGATGCTCACGGAATTAGTGATGATAGTATTGGGTCTTTGTTACCATCAGTTCAGATGGACTCATCTGTAGCTGAATTTATCCATCTCACTTCAATTAGGGCTGGGGAATCGCTGAAGGTCGCTAAGGGTGCTCACATTTATGCCTCAAATAATTCAGAATTAACTTGTCTAGGGACTGTTAGTGCTATGAATTCTTTCATAGCGGGTAGTGATACTCCAACATATAGTGAAATGAAGCATTACGCAGCTATTTGTGCTGAGAATGGATCTACTGTTAAGTTTAGAGGACCAAACATAGTCTATGACGGGGCAGTAAACGTTTATGCTAATAGAAATTCTAGCATCGTATTCGAACCACACAAAAAACAAAATGGTGAGTTTGATATCGAAGGATTCTCATTAACTGACTCAAGATCTCATACGATGATAGAATTAAAGGGTTATAATTCTTGCTTGGTGGCAAATAACAACTCAAATATTATAATGGAAGATTTGGGTGATTATACAGTTAATTGGCCTTTTGACGAGACAGTTTCTACTAACTATGCAACATCCTCAGAAGGATTTAACTTCGCCACTTACACGTCAGCAGGATTCTTCCAGTTCTACCCGAACCCTAACGAGTCTTATGACTATACACAATTCCCACAAGTCTTACAGAATAGAGGAACTCTATGCCAAATGACAGAAAATGGCGCAGGTAGTAATGAGTATTATTTTGGGAGAAACTTCTGGGACATTGATCCATTCGATTTATCTGCTCTTACAGAAGGCGGAGTTTGCTTACGAGCTTTAAACAACTCAAATGTTAGAGTTAGGAATGTTCACTTCCCTTGTGGTTGGTGGAATGCGAGTGCCGCCTATTATGATACTAGTTCCTCTGAAGGCTTCTGTTGTAGAACGTTTATTTGGAACGTAGCTAACAACTCTACTATGCACGTTGACCACGTTAGTGTTAGCTCAACTTATCCTTACTTAGCAGGTTATCATGGGCCATCAGCAGTCTGGGTAAGTGGTGCTAACAACGAACCAGCGTATGGATTACCTTCAGGCACACCTGATACCTCTTCCCTCTCAATTTTAGATTTCTTTGGAGTGGGCTCTGGAGTAGGTAATGCGTGGGTTATCCCTGATGGCACGGTTGCTGTATATGGTCAAACAAGTTTTGAGAATCAAGGACCTTTTAGACTTTACGTTGGTGTAGACTCTATGGCAAATAGTTTGGTCCATGCAGGAGGAGTTGGTCTTATCCAACAAATATATGCTCAAGGATACGCACCATCTGGGCCAGCATACTGTTTACCTGATACAAGTGCGTTATATGGAAAACTTTTCCACGTAAATGAAAATGGCAATCTAGCAACGTCAGGGTATTTTTATGCTGACCAAATGGTCAAGTGCGATCCTAACTCAATTATGTTAGATGAATCAGCAGCTAGCTTGTTTGCAAATGCTAAAAACGGCGCAATGGGGACATCAAGAAGACCTCAAATATGCACTATTTATTCAGCAGAAAATTCTAACTATGGAGAAGGTAGAAAAGCTATAAATGGTGTGGTAGGTAAGGGATTCAAGAGTGCTAATATTTTTGATCTACTAGAAGAGAACTGATATGGCTGAAATAAATTATAGAGATAGCGAATATAGATTTCGTTCACCAGTTAGATACTTTACCGCAAATGACCCATATTACTGGGAGGTAGACAATATCCCTCTCCAGCAATTAATGGAGAATGATTTATGGCTTAGAGATCAACTCACTCAAGGTGGCGGTAGTTCATTTACAGGTATTAATAGGCGAGACATTAATGAGCTTAAACCTTATGTAGATGAGACTAATAATATCGTTAAAGTAAAGCCTGGTAGATTTACCGCAAGAATAAATGATATTAGTTCTTCAGTTAAGTTTCAAGAAATTCGAAGAATCGCAGGTCAGATGTTCAATGAGAGACACACCTGGGAATTTACGACTTACGACTCAACAGCAGTTCAAGCTAATATTGACAAGATTGTCTCTGAAGTAGAAACCGACGCTACATTTTTAAATGGTTTGTCAGAGAGAGCTTTTACTCACCCCTCTGTCACTCCATACATCCCTTATATTGATTACAGAACTGGTGCTTCTACCTGGAACCCGAACTTACCTCTTAGAGATATTGTATTCTTTATTGTAGACCCCACCACGGGCACAATCCCAGGATCTGATAATAGAGTTATCGGATCAAACTTTTCTGAGCGACAGGAAGCACAGATGGTGGCGGATCAAAGTATCCAACCATATTTTATGCAGTATTGGAGAGGTGTCGCTAGAACGTCTGTGGTAGATGTCCCTGAAGAGTTAGAGATAGAAATTCCTGCGTTCAACCTGTCAGACTTTGATTACATAGACAGAAATGGTAATGTAGTTTCTCGTCCTGGAGCGGAGCTTAGAATAGACTTATTATTTGTCTACTCTAAACCAATTGATTCTTTAGAATCTAAAGTTCTTGATCCGACTAACCCAGAAGGTAGAAGAGTCATTACAAGAGCTGAGTTAGGAATAGTTAAGGGAGCTGGAGCAGTTTTCAGCCTTCTTAGAGGTAACAGAACAACAGTCGAAGATGACGGTGGTTTTGATGAAGTCGGAAATCCTCAAATTGTTGGTAGCGTAGCAGACCATAAAGGAACTTTCGCAGGATTTTCTAATGAGGGTGTTCACGGATCTTTCCCATCACCTGATGACTTAATGAATATCTCTCCGTTGATTTCTGAACAGTTAGAGGATAATGATCCTTTTTTAATCGGTCAAACAGTTTTACCAATTGCTTATGTTGTTGTTAGAAAAAATCCATCAGTTAACCAAGCTGGTGTTCAAGTTCTAACAGAGTCATCAATCATTGATATTAGACCGTTCTTTAGAACAACTGAGTTATCTTATAATGAGCGTGCTGGTATAGCCGCAGCTATGCCTTCATTATCAATATCTAATCCTGTAGTAACCAAACTAGAACTTAGGTATGAGACAAAACGTCTATACGATGATTATATCTCTAGGATAAATCCAGCTAGCCAAGGTTTAGTCGATGGATCTTTCCCAAGAGTTGTTGCAGCAGGATACGTTATGGGTGGATCACTATTTGGGCCTGAAGCAGCAATACAAGAACAATATCTTAGACAGAATCCAAACCTGACACCAGCTCAACTAATTTCAGAAATGGTGGCTAAACATGGATATAGACCAGACATAATAATTCCATCCTATCCTGACTGGGATTTAGCTCGTTGGGCTACAGATTTTGCTGTAGCTGGAAACTTTAGTCCCGGCCCAGGAACTCAAAGAAATGACTGGGTTAATCTTGCACGTAGAGGCGATATAAATACTGCCGAAGAAGAATTTGATTTTGGTTCATTTGAAACAACAGAAAGACTAAATAGAATTAAAAAAATATCATCAGAAGCATTCCAAGGTAAAGCTGATATTCTATTTGTCAAAAAAACTTTTACAGTTGATAGATCTCAAATAGGTTGGGATGTAGAGGATTTCCATGTTACGGCAAACTTCTTTAACTGTGTGCCATTATCCTGTCGCTATAACTCTAATGATGACAGAGTTTATCCTGGAGCATCAGATATTTGGATAAGCAAGACACCTAATGGATTTACTATTTATGTAGCTTGGAGCGCAGCTTCCATGAGAACAACCGGTAATGGAGGTGGTCCCGAATATCCTTCAAATGCAAGAAGCAGCAGAAACTACTCAGGATTTCTAGTTACGGACGGTGAGATGTTTAATAGACTAGGATCTAAAGGTGCCGCAAACGCTAGACTTCCTGGAGAGCCCGCTATGGGTATTTCAACTTACCCGACTGTAACATTCCAAGTAATTGGTATGCCGACAGCTTATAGAGGTATGGCTACTAACACTAAAGGAAATCTAGTAAGGTTCTACTGAGATGACCGAGATTAAGTTTGGCTGCGGAGAATTTTTTCCCGGAACAAAACGAACACCACCCCCAAAAGGTGGGGGCGACCCACCAGACTTAATTGCAGTAGATCCGAGAGTCCCTACTCCTCCTCCGATTTCAGTCCCACCGCCACCGGTTGAAGACTTTTGGGTTTGCACTTGCACAGAAGTAACTACACCGATGCCTCCAGGAGACCCTGGCAATACGACCACCTGTGATTTAGCGACAAGAAAGTGTATTAAACAAAGTATGATGCCTGTTGGTGTTCCAAGAAGCGCGCAATCCTTCTTAACAAAGCAAGCATGTGAGAATATTGGGTTTGGAGAAGAACCTTGTTCTGTAGTTTTATTTAAATGCTATGAGTATGAAAAATACTGCCCAGAAATTCAACAGTTTATCTGGACTAAAACTTGTATAAATTGCAAAAATCCTACAACCGGCGGCAACAGATTCCCAGGACCTATCTGGGCGAACGGATGTATTCATCCCTCAATCATTCAATGTCAGATACAAGAAGAATGCTACGATGTTGAGTGCCCTCCACCAACAGGAGAAGTCCCACCAGCAGATAGAGAGCCAGGAGGAGACCCAGGAGGCAATTTAGATCCAAGAAGGCCAGGTAATCCCACTGAAAAATTTAGAGGGCCTATAACACCTGGGGGTAGAAGAACTCCAATGTGGAAGTGTCAACAAGGTCTCAAGAGATATTGTCCACCACCAAACCAAACGAACGTAAGCGCAACTTACTCTGAATGTCAATATGTATTGAACCCTCCAGTAAACGCCAGTCGCCGAGATGGATGGTTTGATAGTCAACAAGAGTGTAGAGAGTCTTGCTACCAAAGAGTTGTTTATAGCCCCTGTCCAATCGTCATAAGAGATCAAACAGATTTACCTGGGACCATAACTACTTTCGAGCCATTACCACCAGATAGCCTACCACTTCCCGAGCCAGACAACAATACTGGTGCGGACACCAGATTCGGACGACTTCCAGGAGGCCCTGCAATCTTAAACAACCGTGAGGATACTTCGACAATATCTCAAATATTACCAGGACCTCTTCCTCGTATATTCGATGGAGGAAGCACAACGTTTGAAGATACCACTCGGAGAAGAGATGAAGATACATTTAGATCTCCTTTAGGATTAGAGAATGCTTCATTTAGAACGATAGTTGATAATGAAAATTTATTAACTTCCATTAATCAATCAATCATAAATGAAAGTTTTAATGAAGCTAATATGTTTAAAGTGATTGATGTAGAAAATTATTATCAATCTGAATTTAGTGACACTTCTCTTAGTGGTCAAGGAGATCTTTATCATCCCATCTATAACATTTTTAATTACGAAAAAACTGTATTTGACTCAACTCAGTTTGTTGAAAATGATTTAAGGCGAGATATTTTCGCAGAACTTGTTAGCCCAGAAGTTAAATATCTGCTAGAAAATAAAAATAAAGAAGGGGAGTGGAGTGATAAATTAGCTTTAGGACTATCTCACATTAAATTAATTAAATCGTTAAGAGTTGATGTTTACGAGTTGTTTAAATCAATTTTAGATATAGACGGACAACCACTGCCAGCAGATTTTTTTGTCAGTATGATAAAACGCCATTTAGTCTATGGCACAATTGATAACTTAGATATGAGTTATTTTTCAAAGTTAAAAGATACTCAAAAAGAAAGAAAACATTTAGAACTTTTAAAATCACAAAACAACGAGCTAAATCATAGAGCTGCTTTAGGTCTAATTGCTAATTCTGGCTTTAGTGTTGATATCAATAAATATTCAGTAATTCAAGATAAGATCGAAGCTGCAAGACAAAGACATTTACTGACAGATCTTGAAACTAGTGTTCCTGTCGAAGTTTTAGATGGCACAACTCTAAATATCCCACTAACTGATGCTGGATTATCTGTAAGTTCTTTAGCGGACGTTGAGGAGTTTGTAGATGTGGGTCCTGGAGATGGTTACTACTTTGTTATAGAAACATTAGATGGTCTTGAGATACCCCTGGAGTTGGATACTGCGGTTTCTGCTAGTTACGCTATAACTCCTGATGTTAGAAAAATTGCTCTGGAGATGATCGGGAAAAATCATTACATGAACTTTACAGTCAGCTCCTCTTTTAATAATTCAGAATTTGGTGCTGATTATAACACTAACTACACCGCAAGTGCTCAATATTATAAGTTAGAACTTTCTTCAGTAACTGAGTTACCCAGCGATGATAACTTTGTTACCGTAACTTTTGCGAAGTATGTATTGTTAACAGATGAAGATAAGATCTACGAACACTCTAGAACTTATGGAGCGAAGTCCACTCAACTTAACCTTCAGTATGATGATCCTTTTATTCAATATGCACAGAATAATGGATCATTTAATATGAGCAAAAATGATATTACTATGAAAAACTTTGAAGGCAACAGAACTTCAGGATCTTACTCAAAGATAGTAAGACCAATGCCTCAAGCTATAATAATAAATCCAACAAATAACATAGAAAAAAATCCTTTCTATGTTTATTCAAATTTAGAAACTATAACAGAAAACCAGGTTTCTCGAAGAGTCTTTGCAACACCTAATTTTGGTTTAGATAAATTCCAAGAACGTAGATCACCAATACCAAACAAACTAACTGCTTTTGAAGAAAACACATATCAATTAGGGTTAGTAGGAATAAAAGATACTCAAAATGTTTATTATCCTTTTGATAAATCAATTTATTCCGAAAAATTTACTGTCACAAAAAGATCTCCTGAAGGAGAGATCTTCTATAATTTACTAGAGAATACATTAAAAGCTAATTATACTTTCTCGTATCTAACTTGGTGGGATGTATACAGAAGATTGACGATGACTGAAATGACTAGATTCATCTATTCTGTCCCACAAAATTTCTTAGCAAGTTTAGAGAAAGGATTTAAAGGCTATAAAATAAAACCAGTTCTTCAAAGAGATTTGGCACTTTCTTCTGATCTAAAATTGAAACCTGAAAAAGAAGAATCTAAAATTGTTTTAACAGACAGGCTTAGGTATAAAACTACAAACATAATAGCTTGACATGGTTAATATATTAACAGTAGGAACTCACATAAGTCTAGGTCACGGCTGTGCGAATGCTATTACCTGCACAACTCCAAATAATAGCAAAGTAACGGTAGAAGGACTTTTAGCAGTTAATACTACTAGTCCATGTGTCCCTCATAACTTTTGTGGACCTGACGCTCCTCACATACCTATAACATTACCTTCACAAACAACTGTTAAGGTAAACGGAGAACCAGTTAATGTTGATGCAACTCCTTTAGGATGTGGAGATATATTATTTTCGTTCGCACCGTCTAAAGTAGCTCTGTTTAGAAATCCTGGCTCCAACCAAGTGCCTGGGCAAATAGCCGATCGGGTTGCTTATATCTCAGACTACCCTAAAGTTAACTATCGGGCAGACAAAGCTATCAAAGTTATTTACAAAAAAGATGGATTCGGAGAAGGAGCTCCTTATGTCGCTGATACCTTTTGCCCTTTTGGTGGGTCTTTCTCGATTCAAGATGCTTACACTCCAATAGCAGTTTCTTCTTCTGCTGGGATCACCGAATCCAGAAATTACCCAGGTCCGCCCATATCATCTAGATCAGGCGCTGTGGGAATCCCTAGTTATTCAACACTAAATAATCCCTTGCCCATAGCACTAAGAATATTAGGAGTTTATGGAGTATCTGTATCAACCGATAATTTTCTAAATAGACGGGTAAGAGGGGAACGTTTAGATCACAATCTTCAACTAGATCCTAATACATTGACGATCTCTAATTTAGAATCAATAAGGCTTACACCTAGTATTAGAAATTCTATTCTAGGTAAGTTATTTGGAGAACCAATAAAAGCATTTTTGTTAATAGACTATATCCCAGGATTTTTTTATGGAGATATTTTTGTAGAACCTCCTCTTCTTTACCCAGAACAAGTCGATGGGGGGTGGACTACAAATAGAGTTCAAAGTATTGGGATAGGTTTTACGAGACAGAGAGGTGGTAACTGCTAATGATTTATTTAAAAAATAAATAGCATATTATCTATTACTAGAATAAATACTTTTACGAGGATAGTATTATGTCAAACTCAAATGATGTTAAGATGTTTCTAGAAGGCTGCGATTGGGCAAGCCTCGGCTTAGAGCCAAAGAATGTTATTTCAGAATCAGTTGAAGATCACGATGGTGATTATGAAGAACTCCACGAAAGTGATGAGATAGAAGCTGGTTTCTACGATGTCGATGGTGAGCTTTTCTTTGTCAACGAAGATCAAGAAATCTTTGATGTCTTCTCCGATGAAGATGATCAAGTTTTTATTTTCCATGAAAGCTACGGTCTTCACCAAGTCTTTGAAGACGCTGATTCACTAATGTTCGAAGAAGTTGATACTGATGGCTTTGAAGTTCTTGAAGAAGACATTGAGGACTGAGTATGAATCATTCATACCCAAGCATAAGTGTCTCTCAATTTTTTGAGGACATGGTAAACGAGGGTAATGTTAGGCCGGAGGCAGATCCTATAACTGTCTCCGACCCTTCTATGCCTGATCTCAGAGAAATTCCTGATGTTGATCTCGGCAATTTATTTGGTGCTCCGAAAGCTCCTAAGAAAGTTGTTGCCGAGGCTAAGGAACAATCAAAAGACATGAAGCAAGAAATGCTTGAACTCATGATGGAGTTCAAGCAAGTTGTCCAGAAGGCTAATAAACTCTTTGCTGAAATGACAGCAGGGACTACGACAGTAGGAATGTTAGGAGTGAATTTAGCTGGTCCTACCAATAAAGCAAAATCTCCTAAAAAGGCCGTGAAAACACTTAGAAGGAAACAGCTATGAGATACCTTACACCAGTTCGTTCTGATTCCATTGTCCCTCTAACCATGGACAGCCTGATGGAGACTGCTAAAGAAAAGATGGAAAAACCTCGCCTCGGGATGATTCACAATCCACCAACACCCAAGCTCCCCAGATCAATCTCAAAACCCTCTCCTAATGATAAGAAGGTAAAGCCGGGCGTTAAACCTTTTGTAAAAGAAGATAATGATCTGTTGGAAGGCAAGTATAAGGATCAAAGAGAAGCAGGCAATGTAAAGGGTCCAATCGCTAAAGCAGCTATGAACAAGCTTCGCGGCAGCAAGGGCAAGATGGTAAGAGGTAAGCTAAAGCCAGCTACTTCTAAGGCTGCTCGTGAAGCTTATAAGAGAGCAGCAAGAGCAGCAGCAGGCACCTCAAAACCAGCAAAGGCACCTGAAGATAGACTTCCAGAGCCAAGAGGCGGTGATGCCGGTTCAACTGAGGCTAACATCAGAAAAGCAGGAGATCGTCAATGAAAACGTTAACAAGAGTTAATCTAGAAGAAGCAAAACGTTGCTGGAAAGGTTACAAGCCAACTCCAGGCAAGAGACCTTATTCAAAAGGTTCCTGCATGAAGGAAGCCACTGTTCTTAAGACAGAAAAGCTTACGGGTAAACGAAGGAAGCTAGACAAGAACAAGAATGGCAAGCTTGATTCTCAAGACTTTAAGATCCTTCGTGGAGAAGAAACCGTTGCCGAAGGTAGCCCTGCTTGGCAACGGAGTGAAGGAAAGAATCCTTCAGGCGGTTTAAACGCTAGGGGCGTCGCATCATACCGTGCAGCAAATCCAGGATCAAAGCTGAAGACTGCTGTGACAACCAAACCATCTAAATTGAAGAGAGGCTCAAAGGCAGCCAGTCGTCGTAAGTCTTTCTGCGCTCGCATGGGCGGAATGAAGGAGAAGCTTACAGGGGCTGAGACTAAGAGTGATCCTGATTCAAGAATTAATAAATCACTACGGAAGTGGAACTGCTGATGAGCTTTTTATCTATAATTAACGAAGCTAAAGGTTCTGAGGTCTATGGTTCTAAAGAAGGCACCAAAGGTAAGAATCGTTCCGGCGTAACTAAATCCCAAAAGTCGAGAGTAAAGGTTTACCCCTCAATAATGAGTGCTCTCAGATCAGGACAAATAGGGGATATATTTTCAACTGATGGTTCTGAACGACTTTACGTAATTAGTAAACAAAAGTGGGGCACGGACAAAGATCAGGTAGTAGCAGGTAGAATCGCAAAAGGATTTACTCCTGGTTCCGCTACACCATCTGCGTCATGGTCCTCAATTAAGAAGCATTCAGTAAGAACTAAATTACGCTACAGAAAAGGTTCTGTAAGTCGAGATCTTAAACGTAAATACGGATCAAGAATTAAAGCAAAGTGAGGATAATATGCTGCTAAAAGAAGTAAGAGTTTTAACCGACTTACAGGTTATTTCAGAATCTCGTGACACGGGCGTAATGTGTATTCGTGGCACATTCCAACGCGCAGAAGAGGAAAACCACAATAAGCGAGTATATCCTAAAGCAGTATTAGAAGGTTGCGTCAAATCACTTCAAGAAAAGCTTTCTGGTAGAGAGCTTGTTGGTGAACTAGATCACCCCGCTGATGGAGTTGTAAAACTTCAGAATGCTTCTCACTTAATCACCAAGCTAGAATGGAAGGGTAATGATCTAATTGGTGAAGCAGAAATCCTCCCAACTCCAGCAGGTCAGATCGCAAAGAGTCTTATCAATGCAGGTGTGAAGATTGGTATTTCAAGTCGCGGTATGGGAACTCTCAGTGAATCATCAGAAGGCTCAAAGATTGTCAATGATGATTACAAGATGATTACCTTCGACCTTGTTGCTGACCCTTCAACCAAGGGCGCATATCCATCACTGGCAGAATCAAGGCAACACGCTCTTGATTTTGTTGAGAATGTTATCAAGCCTGCAATTTCAGAGAAAGCTTTTGTTGCTCGTCTGAAGAAGCAACTCGATCTGATGGAGGCTAATAGATCAAAGATTGTCGCTGATATAGACACAGCCATCGACAATGTAGGAAATAACGGTGACCGAGAAGAAAGACTAGAAAAACTTCGACACAGAATAACCGGTGGTGGTGATGAGCCACAAAAGAAGTTAGGTCCTAAAATTCCTCAATCTAAGCATACAAAAGATGCTCGAAGGAAGAGAGCATCTAGAAGATCAGCAGCTAAGAAGAAGCTACAAGAAGCCATCAACGAAATGTGCGGCCCAAAAAAGCATGGCAGAAGGAGACTAAA
>Ga0070749_10000275_pt1 | contig 34009 bp, 34 predicted proteins | sample VirMetDEL_Nov_18_FD_75180 | JGI IMG/M metagenome (GOLD analysis project Ga0070749, IMG submission 75180) | Aqueous microbial communities from the Delaware River and Bay under freshwater to marine salinity gradient to study organic matter... | ecosystem: Environmental > Aquatic > Marine >...
GATAAATCAAGTACATTTAGATGCATGGAAAAAAGGAATTAAAACTTTATATTATATGCGGACTGAGTCAGTGCTACGTGGAGATATAGCAAGTAAAGCTATGGAAGACTGCGTTGCTTGTGATGGATAATAATAAAGGGGAGCTCAATTGAACTCCCCTTTGGTTACAGGATCTTTGGGTATGGTACGCCCATTATTCTTTGATCCTTACCACTTTACTTTATCAGCCCAATATGCAGCTGACATTTTACCTTTCTTTATATTTTTAGCGTGACGAGCTTTAAAACTTTTACGTCTTGCTTTTTGTTTAGCGGATTCACCTTCTTTTGGTTTACCAGCTGTTTTTACTCCTTGCTGACCAAATCTAATTATTTTTTCTTTACCACCTTCACAAGCCTTTACGATGTGAGATTTAGTTTTATGACTAGGTGTTTTTCTAGGTTTATTACAAGCTAAACTTTTTTTATCAACCATTTTAGTAGGAGCACCACATTCTTCACCAGTTTTTACATTAACCCAGTTTTCTTTTTCAAACCAGTCTTTTAATGTAGCTCCAGGTTTTCTAGCACCACTTACCTCTGATCTTTGAGATCTTTCTCTTTTACCTAATCTACCAGCTGATTCTTTAGCACGTATAATTTTTTTCTTTTCTTCAGGACTCATTCTAGCTACTTTACTTTTTGGAAGACAAACCTTAGTTGTACCTCCTCCTTTAACAGCAAACAACGGAGTATTTCTATATGGATGTGCCATTTTTATTGATTTAATCTCCTGTTTACTCTTTCTAGTGCCGCTCTTCTTCTTTCATCTGTCTCTCTTCTAGCATTTTTTTGTGTTATATCTGAACTTATATACATACCTCTACCACCACCTAAATCTATAGGTCTATAAATCTCCTTAGGATATGTAGTAATATTACCTGTTTTTTCATCTCTATACCATCTCCATATTTCTGGATCTTTATATAATTTATTCATATAACGAACATATGAAGGATCATTTATTAAATCACCTGATTTAACTCTATCAAGATGAATCCAACCACCTGCATCAGGATTACCTTCTGTTCTATCTACTGCTTCTTCATATGATCTTTGTAAATCTGGACCATATACTCTAGCCATTTCAAAATCTTTGCCTTGTTCAACTCCTTTTAAAGAATCTTCTATCATTGCCGCGGCTTCTCTACCTGTATCTCCTTGATAATAATAATTATCTGGATTATTTTTGTCTATTCTAAATTGTTTTAAATCTTGATATTCTTTTGTATGCCATCTAGCATGTCTATCTAATGGTGACTTATATTGTTTTTTGTTTCTAAATGGATGTGCCATAATTTTAATGTATATTAATTATTGTTTTCTACAATATGCTTTTGCTATTATTTCTTTTTACCTACGCCCCAGTTTGAAGCACCTCTTTTTCTACACTGTACTAATTGACCTGATGCATAAGCACTTGGCCAAACTTTAACTCTTGATTTTACTTTATGATAACAAGCATCTTTTTTACCCTCTTTGTTTAAAGGACTTTCCGCATCATCAGTTTTTCTTAATCTTATTTGACCTATTTTAGGATCATACATAAACTCACTTCTTTCAGATTCCATTTCTTTTATGTTTTCTTCTCGAGTAATAGGTTTTTCAAATTTAGTACCTTTAAATTTATGAGTTCTATCTAAATATCCTTTTTCCCATTTAGCCCATGCTTCATCTTTACTTAAACTATCTTTTTTTATTTCATGACCTTTATTTGCAGGAGAACCTTTTATTTTATCTAAATAGTCTTGAGGAATATAATCTTCTCCAGCTCTTCTCATTTTTCTTAAACCTCTTCTCGTTTGACTTTTAGTAATATCATATTTTTCAGCTACTCTTTCAATATTAGCTCTTTTAGCTTGTCTTTTAGCTTTACCTTTTACAGGTTCTAGTGTTTTTTTCCAATTATTACCTGGAAAACCTGCTTTATCATGACCAAGATTTAAAGGTGAGTGCGGCATTTTAAATGTACCAATAGCTTCTCTCATTTTTTTATTATGAGCAATACCTTCTTTATTGCCAGTAGTATTAGGACTATTGTTTTTTCTCATTTCGTTCCAAGCTTCTGAGTGCATCATACTTGAAGCGCAGTGATTTAAAGGAGTTACTACTTTTTCTTGAAACTTGTCATGATTTTTTTTAAAAAACTTTCTTTCCATAACTTGCCTTTGTAGTTCTTTCGCTCTTTCTGCTTCTATCCTAGCATTTTGCCTGTTGTGTTTTTCTATGTTTCTTTGAATATTACGAGCGTAAGTATCATCAACTATTTTTGGTTCTACAATTCTACGTGCAATTTCACGCGCCGGCAAATACTCGGGCACACGATAATCTTTTTTAGTTTGTTTCATATTACTTTGTATTTAGTTTTACCCATATCGTCTTTATAGGCTTTTAAACATTTATTTCTATTATCTTCTTTTGATACATATGATACGTGCACCCAATTTGGTTGAGTATCAGTTCCAAATTCCCATATCATTTGATCAAAATCTAAGTTTTCTTTTATCCAATGATACATCTCTGCATTACTTTTATAACCATATACATCATCAATATCAATTGCTTGACCTTTACAATGCTGTGAAGTTTTTGATCCTCCTATGGCTTCGTTTAAATCAGCTGATCTAAAAAACGAATTAACTTTTATTGGTCCACCAACCCATTCGCGTAATGGTTGAAACACTTTTTCAGCTAATAATTTCATAGCTTCTATCTGTGTTGGGTTTGGTGTGTTATCTATTCCTTTACGCTTTGCAGTTTCAGAGTGTATTGCTTCAGCATAAGTTATGTTATGACTTATCTTCATCTTTACCTAATCTTTTTCTTACAATGTTCATAGTTGTTTTCATTTTAGCTGCGTAGCTAGGTTTTTTTCTTTCTATTAAAAACAACTTGTTGATTTAAGCTACCGATAATTCTTTTTAAATTACCTTTTCTAGATTTTATTAACCAAGTAGCTAATGCGCTTGGTGAAAGTTCTTTAAACTTACCTTTAGCATCTGGAGCATCTGAGTGTTTAAACTCGCCCATGCGTTTAAAAAATGGTGAATCGTACATAATTATTATATTTCGCTAAATACTGCATAAGCATATATTTTACGCTTTCTACCTTTTGGTATTGTAGCTATTAATTCTTTTCGTTCTTTAACTTCTTCTTCTTTTATAGAATAGTATTTAGGATTTGTACTATTTAGTTTTCTTTTTTTCATTTTCTATCCATTTACTAATTGTATAACCTATTGTAACTAATAATAAAACTATTTTCAAACCTATTTCTATATTTGTAAGCGTTGTTACTCCTAGTGTTGAACCGTTTAATGCTAATATTTTAATATTTTCTGGACACATTTTATTTATATTTTTTAAACATTAATTTGTATAATAATTTATTCCAAGCTTCTTGTATTTTATCAACTATCTTTATTAGTCTATCTTTCATTTTTTTGATTTTAATTGTTCAATTATTTCTTGTATTTTTTCTACATCTTTTTGTAAATACTCAATTCTTAAATCTTGTTTAGCGTCATCAGGTAATGCACCCATTTCACCTCTTGGCCACTTAATTCTAAATTCATCATTTAAAGTTTGATTGTATTCAAGTCTCATTATTGATGATTCAATAATACTTATTTTACCTGTTAAATCAAACCATATACCAGCTATAGATACAATTCCTATTACTATACCTATCAATGTTTTTATATCAAGTTTTATTTGTGATTTTTCTGATAGTTCTTCCATTTTTTATTTTTAATATAGTTAACAACTATTCCACCTAACCACGTGGCTATTAAATCTTTAACATCAAAACTTTATCTTCCGGTATTTGTTGAACGCTCGCGCAAGCTGTTAGAGTCAGGAGTAAGCCAATACTCAATTTCGCCGCTAGGCCTTGGAACTTGTATATAATCCTCATATAGTTTGCCTCTAGGTTTACCTTTAGTCATTGGTACTCTTTTAAAACCTTGTGTTTTAAGTTTACGAGCATCGTTTTTATATTTTTCTTTTATAGCTTCATCTTCTTCAGCTTCTTTATCTATTGTTGTTTGTAAACCCCAATATGGTAAACCAAGTTCCCAACCTGAATAACCAAATAGTAATGCAACTTTTTGCCAAACTTCTGTCTGTCTATCTAATGCTTGTCTAATGTTCATCATTATTCTAGCGGCTCTATCTAATGGAATATTTGTTGTAGATGAAACTATTTGAGACACAGCTAGATAAGCTGGATTATCTAAACTAAATCCTCTACGTTTCATTTCTTTCATATTCCAAGAAAAAGATCTAAGAGCGCTTCTAAGTTTTCTAACCTTTGAATCAATTGCTGGTGAGAAGTTAAATACTTCGCTTACAGCATCTTCGTATTTAGGTCGTTTTTTAGCACCTTGTTGAACTAAACTAGCTATAACATCTTTAACTGTATCAACTGCAGCGCCACCATATCCTAAACCTCTTAGTAATGAACTAATCATACCATCAGCAATATTACCAGCTCTATCTTCTAATGTTCTTTCTTCTTCATCATCAGATCCATAAGCTAATGCAAATATAGCTTGCTGCATAGCATTGAATATTAAGTTTTGCACAAAACCATAATATGCTATTTTAGATAAATTAGTTTTCCAATCACCTCTACCAGCTTTTAAATCCATTGCAGACTTCTTCATTATTCTTGCGTACTGCATAGGTGTGTTGGCAAAGTTCAATATTAATCTACCAATACTACTAGCTTGCTGCATTGATATTCTATCAGTTCTACTTGACTGTTGTGATTCTTCAGATATTTGGTAAAAATCTTCAAATGCTTGAGCTTCTGCTTCTTCTCTAGTATAAGCTTTACCTGTATCTATATTTACTTGTTCAAGAAGCTTATCTACTCTGTTTCTATAAAAAGTTGCACCACCTGTTGCTATAGCCATACTATCAGCAAATCTTGTTAATACAAAACCTTTGTTAAGTAAATATGCTATAGCTCCTCTCATACCACCTTTTCTAGCGGCTTCTGCTATTTCAGATTCAGCAACGTTTATTTTTAAACCATTACGTCTCTGAACTAAGTAATCAGAGTTTAACAATGTCATTACATCTGACCAATATTGTTTTTGATTAGCAAATGCTTTTGCTGCAGCAACTGGATTATTATCTGACCAGTTTATAAAGTTAACACTAGATATTAACTGTAGTCCAGCAGATCTCATGTTTAAGAACATCACAGCACCAACAGAGTTGTTCAACCAATCTAACAATGCATTTACTTGAGGATTAGCACCTACTGGTCTGTTACTACCAGACTTCATTCTACCTAAAACATTTTTCAATGCTATAATATAGTTGCTACCGTATAAAGCCTCTAACTTGTTTAAGTTTTTATCAGAGAATATTATATCTACATTTTGTTGCCACTCTTGTAAAAATTGTTTTCTACCTGATTTATTTAAACTTTGTATAATATCTGATGTAATGTTACCAGCTATCCAGTTTTCACCTGGAGCAGGATATTCTTTACCTTTTTGTATAAACGCTATCTTCTCTGCAAATACTTTTAAATCAGCATTACCTTCTATTTTTTCAACTAATCTGTTTAAATCTCTTGTTGAAAGACCAGGTATTTCCATACCCTGCATATTCCATATATAAACTCTAAGCGCTTGTGAATGGGTAAAATCTCCAACACCAACTGGTTTATTTAAGTTTTTAGGTATGTTATCTATATTTTGTCTTAATGCTTGGAAATCTTGAGCTACTGTTATCTTAGCTGATATAAGTTCTTGCTCTGCTTTATTAAATGGATCGAATAAATTATCTTTAAACCATTTCTTAGCTAAGTCACCTCTTTCACCTTTTGGTAATATTTTATATAATAAACCAGAAAAGTCCTCTGCAGATGGTGGAATAAAGAACTCAAATCTACCAACTTTTTTACCAGTTGTTTTAGCTCTAGCTTTTGAGTATGTTTTATACCATTGCTTTCCGCTTTGTTGTTCTATTATAACATTAAACTCTTTATCTAAATCTTTTACTTTATTTGCTTTAGCTTGTTGTATATCAGATTTAACATCTACTTGATCAAGTATGTTTTTAACAGCTTGCACATTTGGCAATGCGTCATCAGCAAAATAAAAATCATTATAGCCTTTAGCAGCTTTGTCTAACACCCATAATGCTTTAGCATCAGGCGAACCATCTGCTAAACCAGTTATATTTTTTAAAGGTATGTTTAAACCAATACCATCTAAAAATGCTTTAATAGATGTTGCTGAAGCTTGTGGTCTTGCTGTTAAAACAAATATATCACCACTACCAAATTTTTCTTGACGTTTTAATGCAAGATCAGCTAGTGGTCCTTTTCTACCTTCTACAACTTTATTAAATTCACTAAAGTCAAACTCAGCTCCTTGTTCTAATAAATTTTCAGATTCAACCGCGAACTCAGCTGGAGTTATTTTTTTAATTGTGCCATCAGGCATATTAACAATAACCTTGCTATTGCTATATGCTAAAGTATCGTCAAAATCAAATACACTAATACCTTTTGTAGGAGCGTTAATATCTCTAGCTATTTGAGCAGCTTGATCTGCATTACCCATGTCAACTATAGATTGCTCTGTAGTACCATTTTCTTTTATTAAGCCAAATACTTTTTCTTTATTATTGTTTACTTGTTTAGAAGATAAGTTGTTTATTTTTAAAGAACTATTAAGTTCGTTTAAAGCTGTTTTAGCAGTTTTACCTTCTAATATAACTTTTTCTAAAATATTATTTTGTGCGTTTATATTATCAGGTGTTTGATTTCTAGTAGACAAAGGAACTCCTAAGTCTTCAGCCATAGTATTTCCAGTTATTGGATCTACTAGTGTATTTATATTTATACCAGCCTTTATTAATCGTATAGCTGAATCATTTAAAATACTTGATCCTTCTGGTAAAATTTTATCTAAATCTGCTTGATCAAGTTTTTCGTTATCTTTTTTAGATAATTGAGTTTGATAATAATTTTTTCTAACTAAAGGCATTATATCTTTAGCTTTGTTGTTAGCTATAGCATATATTAAATAACCACCAATAGTAGAAGCAGGCGGATTATGTTCTTCAATAAATTTTCTACCAGTTTTATTTTTTCCAATTTTTCCGTGCTCAAAAACTTTTGATTTATATTTAAAAATAGCAGCTGTTTTTACAATACCTTTAGTTGCTTGATAACTAGATGTTATAAATAAAGCAGCGTTTTCTACAGATATTTGTTTATTTTCAACAGCTTTAGATAAAATCTCAACCATAGATTCTAACGTGTTTAAATTATCTTTTGACTGTTGTTGTCCTTTCTTTGTAAATCCATTTTCAACTTTTACCTGTACTGGATTAATTAAATTAGGATATAAATCATCATTTTTTTTAGCAGCTTCTAAAGCTGTTATATATTTTGGATCTGTAGTTCCATAATATAAACCACCTCTATTTGCTTTAAAACTACCTGCATATTTTTTTAATAATTTTAATTGTTCTGATTTTTTAGAAGGTCTTTTTAAATACATTTTGCCATTAATAGGCTTTTTAAGTATGTAATATTGTGTCTTACTTTTAGTGTCTTCAATAAATTTACCATTTACAATTTTACCAGGTTTATATTTTGATCCAAAATTAGCAAAGCTACCAGCTTTAAAAATAATAGAAGGTATTTTACCATTTATTATTGCTTCTAACATAGAATCTTGTCTTGATTCTCTATTATTTTCATTTATAGTTACTTTATCTAAACCTAATATTTTGATAATATCTTTTATACTTTCAGCAGATCCTATTTTCTTTAAAATATCTACATCTTGTGGTTTAAATTTTTCTTTAACTTCAGGTTTTTTAACTTCAGGTTTTTTAGGCGTAGGCTTTTTAACCGCAGGCTTTTTAATAAAGTCTTTTATTTTTTTAACAAAATCTTTTATAGCTGAAACAAAAGGTGTACCTGCTTTTATACCAGCTCTAAGTGTTCTAAGTCCAGCTTCAACAATACCAGTTAAAGCGTTCATAGATAAATTTGTTTTTCTAAATGTCTCTAACTTTGATATAGCTTCGCTTAAAACGTCTGTTTCTATATCATTTACATTATCTTCTGTTATCATTTCATTAACAACTGAGTCAACAGTGCCTTCTACAACATCTAGAGATTTATCCTCTAAGTTTCTTTTATCTAAATTGTATTCTACTTCATTTAAAAACTGTTCTGCCGTTAGATTTGATCCTTTTAATTCTAACCTACCTTGTAAATCAGTCATAAAAGCTTGATCACCTCTTAGTTCTTGCATTTGTTCTATAGCAATACCTTCGCCTAACACTTCCATTAATGATTGATGACGCTTTTCGTTAGCTTTAAAATAATCTTTTATAGTTTCTAACTTAGCATTGGTAATAGCAGGTATTCTATAAACTGGTTTTTTAAAGTCAGTTCTTTTACCGTCTTCTATTTTAACTGTTGGTACACGATCAATTACTTCTATTTCAAATAATCTAGGGAATCTTCTTTTTAATTGAGCAACAGGTAGTGTAGCAATAAAGTCTTTTGTAATTAAACGATCTACATTATTATTATACTGCTCAGTATTCCATCTACCAAGTTTATCTTTTAAAAGCTGTCTATATTCTTTTGTTTTAATTTGATTAACAATATTTTTAGCAACAGCTTTTGGTGACGTACTAACAGTTGCAACAGCTCTGTTAATATCATCTTTGATCATCGTTGTTTGCTCTGATCTTACTTCTGGTGTAACATTTTCAGTTATTACTTCTAACGATGCTGGATAAACTTTTGGTCTTGCAACTTCAGCTGGCGTTACATCTACATCTACTTCTTCTGCTACAACTTCTCTAGCTTCTGGTCTATCAAGAGTTGTTACGTCTCTTTTACCAATATATTTATCGTAAATACCTTGAGCTTTCGGAGCTATATTAGCCGTTACAAATGTAGAAAAAGATCCCTGTTCTGGTGACCATCTTTCCATTATACCAGCAAACTCCTTATTTATTTCAGCTATAGCATCTTCTCTAGCCATATCACCTTTACGAGTATCAAACTTAATAGCAGCTAAACCTATTTTATTATATTGATCTAATAATGCTTCAACATCTACATTTGCAGGATCTTGTTGATATTGTAATGCTAACTCATCAGCTCTTGGTGCTCTTCTAGTAGGTATAACACCCATAGCTACAGTTTCAGCAGCTTCAACTTCTGCTTGAGTTTGTGCTTCTGTTGCTAAGGTTCCTAATCTATCATTTATTTCATTAACTCTGTTTTGTTGAGTTTGAGTAATAGCTTTGTCATTAACTTCTTTAATTATATTTTCAAGCTTTTTCTTTTCTATAACTAATCCTACAGCTTCAGTGTTTAGATTTAATCCAACAGGTTTTAATTGATTAACAGCGCTTTGAGTATCTCTAAAGTTTTCTTTTATTTGATTACCTTTTTCTATAGTTATTTCTCCATCGCTTACTTTACTATCTACTGAATTATTTAACCTTACTCCAGCAACTGGTATTTGGCTTAACTCTATTTGAGTTTCGTTAATAGTAGGTGTTTTTAATTCAGTTGGAACATCAGGTAAACCTGGTTCTATATCAAAAGCTTGCTCTATATTATCGTAGTTACCTTTGTTTAAAGAATTATTTATAACCTTGTTACTTACACCTCTAGATATTATATTTGGCACTGCTCCAGTAGCACTAATTGTTTTACCAGAAAGAGCACCTATAATAAAAGTGTCAATATATTCTTGTGTTTTTCCTACAAAAGCATCTTCATCACCTAAAATAAGAAGTTCTGATAAATCCTGTAGCATTGACGTGGCTGTTTCTGTAAGACCTTCTCCTGTAAAATCTTTTGCTATTTGTAAACCCCACTCTTTTAAAGATCTATCTAAAACATCTTTTGGAGCTCCAAATAAATTTTTAAATAAATTTCTTCCTAAACCAGCTGAGTATCTGTCAAATAAAGCTTCTGCACTCCCAACAAGTGTGCTATGAGCTACAAGTTTACCACTTATATCTCCTTTTTCAATTATTTTTTCTAATTTAGCTTTTTTAGTTTCATAATCTGGATCGTCAACACTTAGCTTATCTAGTTCGTTTTTAGCCTCATAAGCTTCATCTTGTTTACGTCCACTTTCTCCAGCAGCCGTACCTAATAATAAAGAACTCAGTCCAACAACAGGTACAGATGCTTGAGCCATGTATAATAATGAAGGTATAGCTTCTGAATAACCTTGAGCAGTTGCTTGTAATGCTTTTTTACCAGCATCACTAAAATTTCCTTTTCTTAACTCTTCATAAGCATTTTTATATGTTTCAAATATACCTTCTTCAAACTTATAAATATTTTTATCTTCTTTTTCTATTTGATCTTTTACTTGGTTACTCAAACCATATAAAAACATAGATAAAGCTCTATTATTTCCACCAGCAGATATTACAGCTGCTCTAGCTTCAGGATGTAATTCATTTATTCTTTCTAGCTGCTCATCACTTAACATTAAAGCAGCTGTAGCCTCGTCAATAGCAGTAGGTATTCTAAGTAAATCAGATACAATATTTTTTGCTGTTTGTGATGTTTTTTTAACAATTAGTTCTTTTAAACCTTCATCTGTAGTATAATATTCTTTTTCTTCTTCTTTTTCTTTTTCAATAGTAGGCTTTAATAAAGTATTTAATCTATCTAATTCGTTTTGTAGTATAGCGTTATCAGGATCCATTAAACCCTTCGTCTTTGTTATAGCTTGTTCTACGTCATATATTCTTTGAGAAATATTTTTAGATTCATTGTAAAAACCACTAGGAGCAATTTTAAGTTCTTCTAATATTTGAGTACTTGGCTCTGTATATTTTTTTAAAATTTTATCTACTTCTGATGAATCAATATATACTTCTTTTATTTCTTCCTCTTCTTCAACTGAAGGCGTAAATAACATGTCAGGACTCCAAAGCTGATCGGGTCCTAATATTTCATTTTCTTCTTCCATATAATTTTATTAAGAATATTGTTGAACAAAGGCTTCTATTTCTTCAGTTCTTTCAGTTGGTAAATCATTTACTTCTTCTGGTAATCTTTGATAATATATTGGCATACCCGCTTGCCAACTAGTAATACCTAGCATTTTAGAATAAAATTCTGGTATTGGCATTTCATTTTCATTTAATGCTTTTATTAAATCTCTACCTTGTGGTGTACTATCTGTTAACGTTTCTTTAACAATACTTGGTCCACCTGGTTCGCCTTGTTGTGGCAACTTAACATCTAATGCATGATCCATTATAGCTTGCATCAACCAAGCTTTTTGAGCATCGACTAAACTAATTTTCTGACTACTATTTGGACTTATTTTATTAAAAGCATATCTATTACCTACAAATGCAGCTTTACCTTCTGGTGATAAATCTTCATATAACTTTTCTAACATACCAGTTACATTTTCATTTATACCAAGAGGTAAGTCTAAACCTAATCTTTTATTTGAATATCCAGATAATACAGATATATTACCACTAGCAATACTAAACAAACCCGCTATATGTGATTGTATTTCTGATCTATAAGCACTGTTTTTATTTATAGCTTCTGTATTAATTGGTTTTACAAAAAATCTTTTAACTTTATTTTCAACAACTGAATATATAGGTATTTTAATTGAAGTGTCTTGAGCTGTGTCAGAAGAGTCTTCGCTTAGTACCGTTCCACCTAAGAAATACTGTGGTTGTAATGTGGCATTTATCGTAATACCTGCATTGTTAAATACATTTCCTATTTTTAATCCAGCAGGTACGTCGCTAATATATAAATCTATTAAATCACCGTTTTCAATTTGTTTTGAATCAATTTCACCTAATATTCTATAATATGCTCTACCATCTTCACGTATAACTATGTTTTTATTATTTAAGAAATCATCTACAATATAAGATTTTTTATGTAAAAACTTTTTAAATGTTTCTCCTGATATTAATATATCAACTGTTTGTTCAAATATAGTTAATTCACCATTAATAGTTTCTTTAAAATAAAAATCCCTGTTACAAACAACATCGTCGAAATAGTTGAATAATGTAGCCCATCCAGCAGCCATAAACATATTTCTATCTTTTACTCTTTCACTTGTACCGTTTATATTTATATTTTCATAATTAGCTATAAATGATGGTAGATTATCAGGTGTTATTTCTTCAACACCAACTATTAAGTAACCACCTAATTTACCAACTTGATCTAGTCTCTTAAAATAATCATCGATATATTTTTTATCAGCTTTTATTTCTTCTTGAGACATATTTTTAATATCAAGATTTAATCTTGTTTGTCTAGCAATTATGCCGTCTAATGGTCTTTGAGCTTCTTCAATAAAAGAATTAATTATAATATCAGCTAGACTTTTATCTTCATTTGGATTTGTAGCAAGAGGATAATTTAAAAAATTACGATATTTATTACTAGCTTCTGTGAAAAAATCCATTTCAGCACTTCTTCTAGTTCTAGACACGTCAACTAGTCTGTTTAATTTTTCTATATTTGCTTTTATTAATTTATTCATTTTTAAACGTAATTAATTATGGTCCTACTGCAGCTGTCGCTATATTACCTATGCTGCTAGCAACATTACCCCAAGCATTAGCTCTTGCTAAAGATGCTTGATTTTGTTGTGCTGCAAAACCTTGGTACATAGATTGATACATGTTTATATCTGCATTAGTTCTAGCTTCTTGCGCTTGAAACTCGAATATTTCACCTTGAGCTTCTAATTCTTCTGCTCTACCTTTTTCTCTAATTTGACTTTCTTCAAATCTTGTTCTAGCAGCAACTCTTTGTTGTTGAGCAGCTTGTTCGCCTTGAGCTTTCAGCTCAGCATTTTTAGCTTCTTGTTGTTCTAAACTTAATGCTACATCTTTCTTAGATTTTAACGCTGCCATAGCTAAAGCTGTAGCACCACCAGCACTAGCCCCTGTAGCTTCTAACGTGTCTAATGTGTTAGCTAAAGCCATATCGCTTTGCTCAGCTTGCATTTCTGCAGCCGCTGTAGACACCTGCATATTATTAAATGGATTTGTTATTTGACTAGATAAATCAGTCGCAAGACCAGATAAATCAGTCACACCAGCGTAAGGATTTATAATGTCTTGTCTATTTTGTCTAGCTGTTTCCATTTGAAACTTAGCCTCATTCTTAGCGCTACGAGCCCTACGCATTTCTTTATGCGCTTTACCTGCTCCAACTGCTCCTGAAACTACTGCTGCGCCTATCGCTGTTGCTATTCCCATATTAAATATTCTTTATTATTTCGTGTGATGGTGTTGGATCTATACTCCAACCTAATTCTTTATGTATTTTTAATAAACTAGGATGTCTACCCATAGTCATTAAATGTATTATTCCTCTGTCTTTTAATAGTTTTTCTACAACTTGCATTAAAAACTTTATAGCTTCTTTTCTATCTTTGTCTCTATACTGTGGATTAGAAACAATCCACTCCATTAAAGCTGCTTTTGAATTTGTCATGTATACGTAACATGCTACTATTCCAATATTATCTTTTTCGACTATAAAACCCGTGTCAGGTAAAAATGTTTTAGGAGGTGTTGTCCATCTCCACCACTTCCACCAACCAACTAATGTTTCATAATCCGACTCTTCTAGTCGTCGTATATTAAATTTCATATAATTATCTATTAGTATAATTACTACCTACAGCAAATAAATATTTTTGTCCTGAAATATCAGTAGTTAAATCATTTTTTAAAGTTACTTTAGCATAAAAACCTTTCATACCAGTCATTGAATTACCAAACACTACTTCTCCTGGTATTATAGGACTATTATTTATAAGGTTAGCGTAATAAGTATTTTGTTTTCTATAAAAACCAGCTCTGTATTGTACACCGCTTTCAGTATAATAACCTTCATCGTAACTCAATATCGAGTTTGCAGCGTCTTGTTCATTTGTATCACCAAGTGCTGGTTGTTGTGGATTTGTATCTACACCTGTAAATTCACTATTTATAACAGTAGCTTCCCATCCATTACTACCTTCGTAACTAATAGTTTTAAATGTTTTCATTAACGTTGGTTGAGGATTAAATACAAATGTAACTTCAGATCTATATTGAACGTTATAAAACTGATTATAAGTAGGACCTTGATAGTGCAGATAAGCATGTAATCCGTTTTCAGCATATTTAAACGACCAATACCTACCTCGTATACTTGTCGATGTGTCTGGTATATAACTCATAAAACTAGTCCAACCATTAACTAATTGATCGTAGACTACAGTAACTTCATCACCAGGTGTATTATCCATTAGTGTTAATACGTAGTTTTTATTATATACATCGTAAGCACCTCTAATTCCACCTAGATCAGCGTCTTCTGGTGTATTAGCTAGTTTTGTTCTAAAATATTCTATCATTCCTTGATTAGATATTTCTTCAATACCACTAGGTCCTAATTTTAATACAGCTGATCTATCTCTATCTGTAAAATATTTATTGTATCCATAAACAGCAAAAGAACCTGGGTCTCTAGATATACCAAAATTACCTTCAAATGGTGATGGTGTACCTATAACTAATTGACTATTAGCGGTTAGTGGTTGACCTTCTTGAGTGAATACAACATCTTTGTCTATTGGCGCTCTATTTACTTTCGCTTCTTGTAATATAATTAAGTTTGTATTTTCGGCATATAGTTTTTGTACACTACCAGAAGCAGGATCAACAGCTCTAGTTATATCTTCACCTATTGGAAATTGGTTACTGCTATTTGAACCAGTTCTAGAATTATAAATACCTGAATATATTAAAGTATTTTCAAGTCTTTCTTGTGTATTGTCTTCTTCAACTATATACGCTTTATTTCCAAAATCTACACTTGTATTATTGTAACCTCCTCTTATTCTAGCTTCTTCAACAAACCAGTCTTCATATATGTTTGGAGGATACCTACCGTCAGTAGTTGTTCTTGCAGCTGGATTTAAAGCTTGAACATAAGCTGTTACTGCATATGGAGCTGTAGTAGCTGTAGAAGCTGTTACACCTGTATCAGCGTAAACAGCTAAACCAGTATCTATGCTATCATCAAAAGTTACGCTGTGGTTTTTTATTCTCTTCATATAGAAGGTATTAAAATAAGATACTTCTAAGCTTACAGGCATAATTATATAATTACAGTTGTTTATACAAATCTACAATATTTCCACTTGTAGAAGATTCATAAAATATTTCAAGCGCGCTATCAACAGGGGTTGTTTCAGAAACACTTAAAAAAGGTGTCATACAAGCTCTACCACCACCTGGAGCAGCTATAATATCAGCTAAAGTATCACCTGTAACAGTAGCTCCTAATGTATTCAATCTATTACTGTTTGGCACTTTTAATTGTGGTTGAGGATCTTGCGCGCCAACTCTTAATCCTATAGCTAAAGTATTTTCTTCTTGTTTATAAAAACTTTGAGATGCACCAATATTTCCCCATGGTATAACAGCAAGAGGGGTTCCAGAAGCTCCTGGATTTTGAAATTCACCAGCTGGTTGACTATCATCTCTAAACGGAGATGTTGCTAACTCTAAACCTCCTTGACCAACGGGACCAATAGTTGTTACTTCGTCAATTGTTCTTCCGGGAAAATATTGAGTATTCCAATAATATTCAATATCAGTATTATAAGAAGTTCCTAATTTATTATTTGGATTAGGATTAGTTACTCTACCAATTAATCTTACTGATGCAGAAAATTCTGTTTGTAAAGGTCCAACTTCATTTAAGTCGCGAGGAACTTTATTAATATTATCGCTAAATAAAGAAGCGAATGCAACTCTACCTTCGTCTCTATTTCCTGTTATTGGATAGCCACTTATATAACCTGGTAGATATACATTATAATATTCTTGCTCTTGTTGTTTTACTACAACTTTATAAGATTGCCAACCTAATGGGTTTTGAGTATATACTGTTAAATCAAGTAAAGCATCGTTAGCGCCACCAACCACTTGAACTATTTGCCCATCTACATATCCATTACCTGGATTAACTATTTCTACACCTGTTATATCACCAGCGCCTCCAACGCTTGTAACTAAAACAGTCAAGTTTTCTCCTAAAGCTTGTGGTGTTCCACCTAAACCAGGATTGTATTGAGTCTGATAAATAGTATCAGCAGAATACCCATTACCAGCGTCGTCTATTTGAACTTCATCAACACTCGAATCTATATAAGATTTATACAAACCAGGTTGACCATCAGCCGTAGGGGCTAAATTTATTCCAGTATTACTATTTATTGTTAAGTTTAAATTATTACCCAACCATTCATAAGTTGACAAAGCTTTCACAGAAGGTGTTCCAATTTGCACGTCGTCCCATGATTTATATGGAACATAGAGTGTTGATCCAGCTGTATTAGGATCTTGATCATTAGAAGATAATACAACACTAGACGCTCTACCAAATCTATCAGCTAAAACAAATCCTACTTGATAATTTCTACCTTGTTTTAAAGAGTGATTTGGATATTGGCAGTAATTATTATTTGACACAGATCTATTACCTGTAATTACAGAATAATCTAATTCTTTTGGAGGCGTGTGTTTTTGAACAAAGTTACCATATACAACTCTATTACCAGTTACTTCTTGTGCAAGTGCTTTTATTGGAACATTATCATATACTCTATTCTGTTGATTACTTGGTAAAGTTCTAGATACTTGAATTGATTTATAATCAAACTTATAATAAAATTGCTCTCTATCATTTGTTGGTATTGCTTCAATGTCTCCTACAACTATATCACTAGTATCTATAGTTTTTACTATTCTTGTTATTAAAGCATCTGATTCTTTATATAATATATCTATACTTTTTACTTTATAATCACTTGTTAAAGCATTTAAAGCATCTGTGGTGTTTCTACCTCCATCTGGTAAAGGTATTTTTAACACGATGCTATCTATTCTGTTTTCAAACCATTCTATAACAGTAGAGTCATATATGTTCAACATATCTCCCGCACCAGAGTTTCTTCCATATCCTATTTGACCATATTGTTTTGGTATAAAACATATTTGAGTAAATGGAGCTGATAAAGAATATTCATTGTCTTCAAATCTAAACCTATAACTAAATCTTACGAATCTTTGCTCTAATAAATCAGCGTCTCCAGTAAAATTAGTATCATAATCTGGATTTAAACCTATAGTTATACTTTCAGTACCTGTTACTGTAGTTATATCTTTGTTTAATGTTATTTCAGCTTTTATACCAAGCGATATTTGATTAACAGCCATTATTCTAATATCATCTGCTATTGTTATACCTAAATCAGAACTTGTAAATAAATCTCCTACTTTAGGTGTAGGACTTGGTGTTTCTTCAGTTGACGTAGCTAATGGTGGAGAATAAGCATAATCTATACTTATATTATCTCCAGCTGGAATTACAACTGGAAATGGTCCTACGATGCCTGTAAGATTAGTATCAAAAGCATTTTCATTTCTTTCATCAGAAAGATTTTTCATAGTAGATCTAGAAAAATAAATGTCAACAGTATCTGTTCCATTATATGTTCCAGGAACTCTATAAAAATTATTATATATTGTTAGTTGAGTAGCCGAATCTATTCTAAAAACAGTCCATAATTCTTGAACTCCTTGACCTGGAAAACCAGTTACTATATCCCCAGTTTCAATATCTGATGTATCAGACATAGTTATTCTATATCCATATACATAATTATTTGAAGTTGGATCTCCAGTTCCAGAAAACAAATCAGTACCAGCTGTAACTTCTTTATATATTCTAGTTAAAACTAAAGGTGTTTCATAAGGATAATATTTAGCCACAGATATTTGATCTTCTCTTACATAGTGATCAGGTAGTGTGCTACTAGTTGGATTAGCTAGTTCAACATTTACTTTTCTTGGTTGATTTCTATTATCAGTAAAGAATAGTAAATCATCTATTTTATTTACACCGTATATAGGGTTTTTCTTAGAAAAGTTTAAAAAAGAACCTGTTACTAATTTTTTATATGCAAAAGTAGAATTATCAAATTCAACTATCATATTAGCAAAACCAAATACAATTTTATCTAAATTATTAACACTTATACTTTTATCTATTGTTACGTTTGTTGTTGTAACATTTGTAACAACAGGATCAACAGTAACACTTGAACCTCCCCAAGTAGCACCTTGTAATAGCATACCGGTTTGTATACCAGCAGCCTGTGGGTCAATAACTGTACCCAAAGAATTAGTTAAAGAAATAGTTGTACCTGTTTGTATACCGTTTGAATAAGCTGTTATATCTCTAGCTGTTTTAGCACCTGTACTGTTTTGAGAAGTTATAAATACGTATATTTTATTTGCAGATTCATCTATGTATTTACCAATTACTTGAGATCCAACACCTGAATTAAAACCAAAATTAGTACCTGCTTTTTTCTCATTAGATAAAACATTTTCAAATTCACCAACACTATCTCCAGATGATCTACTTATTTGTAAATTCTGGGCATCACGATATTCACCATTAGGTATTAATCTATCGTCCAAGTCTTTATTCATCTTGGACTTTAGAAAAGTGTTTTTTATTTCTGGCATTTAATTATCTTTTTATCCATTTAGATTTACCACGCATAACTTGTACTATTTCATCAAGTTTAATATTAGATAATCTAATTTTAGCATTTCTAAGTTTAGCACTTTTTTCTTGTCTTAATCTTTGTACTATATATTCTGGTTGATTAATTCTAGTTGATATAATAGCATGTGAAATATAAGCGTATAACGCATCTTCTGCCATCTTAGGTACTCTACTATCTAAATCATAAGCAAGTCCATCAGAGATGTATTCTAATATAATTAATTGATTAGCTAGATTACTTGAAAAAGATACTTTACCTTCTCTTTCGTTCATATTAAACCAACCGTTGTATTGTGAATATTGAGGCAGCATACCATATTGCTCGCCCCAGCTCCAATAATTTCCATTACCCCAATCATAACCAGCCCAATAATAACCTTCATTAAATAACTGCCAATTAAAATCTTGACTAATTATATTAGTATTAGCTTCTTTCCAATACTTTTCTGTTAATGAAGTTCCTTCTAAGTTTTCATCAAAATTATCTTGAGTTGGAATACCTAATTCATCTTGTAAAGGTATTTCATAAGGACTGTTTGTTAAATTATTAGAAGGATATATAATTCTTTGTACACCTAAATTATCTATTCTAGATATTCTAACATAGTTAACATAATCTTGTGGAAGTATTACGCTTAAACTTGGTGGTATTGTTAATTCTTGAGATTTAATGCTTTTTAATGTATCATAGCTAAATTCTTGTAAACCTCGTTTAGCATGAAATATTATATCAGTTCTTTTTACACTTGGTATTAATTTATCTTTACCAACATAACCTACTAAGAAATTATTTACAATATCATTTAATGTTACATAAGCATAACTACCATAATTGTTTTCAACAGTAGTTCCATAGGCGTCTCTATTACCATAACTACCACCTGTTAAAGTTTTTAATTGACAAACAAAAACATTGTTAGCAGGTATATAATCTGCTACATTAGTAATAGTTAAAACATTATCAGATATAGTATAAGCTTTTTCAAACTCAGTATAAGTTACACCATCAGTACTACTATATACTTTATAATTATTTTTAGCGTAGTCTGGATTACTAGAATCATAATTACCGTAAACTAAATCTGTATCAAAAGTAAAAGTAAATACACTAGTAGTAACTGTTGTTGCAAATCCCTGCGCGCCCGCGTAATATTGTTCATTAGTTTCTTTTATTAAACCATTATTTGGTGTTGGCATATCTTATTGTTTTTCGTTTGCATCTTCAGTAGCTACAGCTTGAGAAGCTACTTGTATTATTGTAGGATCTTGTATTATAACACCAGCATATGCTAATATTCTTAATATTATTTCTGTTTGTTCAGATATATCTAATTCAAAATCTGTTGATCCAGCAGCATTATATAAGTATTGTCCTTGAGCACCTGTTGTAAAAGCCCACTGAATATCTGACGGCGTTTTAAGATAAGATATAGTTATATCTGCTTGTATGCTTGTAGGATAAACATAAAGTAAATTATTCTCATATAAATATATAGGAAAATTAGTTGTTGGTTGAGTTAAAGGGGAAAGTAATATTTGTCTTAACTCATTTCTTTGAGCATACTGTGTTAACTCTGTGTCTTTGTAAAACACACTACCTAATCTGTAAACATCTGTAGGTGTTATTGTAAAATGTGGTCCTACATATGCTGTAGCACCAGTTCTTTGAAAAAATTGTAGCTTCTGCTCTATATTTTTTACACGATTACCGTACTCAGTATCGTTGTCAGGCAGTCTGTATTGTTGATTTAAATCGCTCGCGTAAGTTTCGAATATATTTAATTGCACCTGAGTAGCAACTTTATTAAACTCATCAGGTGTCATATAACCTCTTTGTTGCTGGTTAAGTATTAATAAAACCGTTTTATAAACTGTATCTACGTTTACTGCCATTATATTTATATTGTTAAATAAAAGGCGGGCGAACCCGCCTTATTACTATTATTTTAGCCTTTTTTCTATAGACTTAAATACTTCAACACCTTCATCTGTTTTAAACCACGAGGCTATAGCCGAATATGGATTTTCATCAAATGGAACTGTCATTAATTTTCTATCATTACTAGCCCAATGCACAGATCTTTGATCTTGTGATATTGTAATAATATTTTGTTCAACTGCGTTAATAGCAAAATTTCTTAATTGAACATTTTCATCTGCCGCTAATGATAAGAATAATCTAGGATTTCTCTTAGCAAGTAATAATAAGTCTCTTCTTAATTCTTTTGAAGATAAACTATTTACTTTAGACCCATACTCTACTCTAACAATTGCTTCAGCTATGTCTATATCCATATTTCTAGCAGCATTAAGAGCTTCAATTTCCCACTCTATATTTTCTAATTGATCTTCAGCAATCATTTGTGGTATATGCTCTTTATATCTTTTATCTTTCATAGGGTGATATAAAGATAATAATTTTTGTAAAGCAATATTTTCTTTTGGAACTGTTAAAGTACCATCTCTAAAAGTAATGTGACCAAGAGTTACTTCTCCTTTTTGCTCATCTACAAATGGACTAGACATGTTAGTTGCATATCTAAGTTCTCGCTGCGCATTCTTTTCTGTATCATACCATAATAATGGATGTCTTCTAGTATGCTTTGCAGGTATTGTAAATGTTAAAGGTTCTTTACCTCCTTGTAGTAAATAAGTTCTATCTTTTACTTCCCAGTCATTTTTTTTAACTGGTTTTTCTTTTATAGCTGTAGCAACCTTTACAGGTTTTTCAACTACAACTTCTTTTTTGTCTTTTGCCATAATATAATAAAATTAAATAAGTTAAAAGGTATATGGGCGCCGAAGCGCCCTAACCTTTATAAAGTAATTACACTCCTTTGAATAATACGAAGTTGTTAGCAGCTTGAGTTACTAAACATCTTTCAGAAAGGAAGTTAACTTCCATCGCATCAAGATCACTAGTAAATGCACCACCAACAGAACCTGTTAACCAAGACTTCATTCTTCTATCATCAGTTTGTGAAGCTCTATATCTTACATGTAAGAAAGGTCTTCTGATGTTAGTTCCTAAAACTTGATCGTAAACAGTCGTAGTACCAGCTGGAATTAAAACTCCTTCAATAGAGTTTGGTCCAGTCATAGCACCTCTTGTAGAAGCATCGTTTAAGTATTTCCAGTCAGTCTTATAGAAATCATATGAACCTCTTCTGAAACCGCTGAAACCTAAGTTTAATGCCATTTCTTCTGAGTTTTCAAATAATCCAAAAGCAGTACCACCGTTAAATCCTGCAGATACACCAGCAAGCATATCATCAAAATCTAAAGCAGTTTGTCTGTCTAAGAATAACATATTCTCTTCAATAGCTCCTTGAGTATCTAAGTTTCTAAGAATATCATCAAAGTCACTAATACCTGTAGCAGCAGAGAATCCAACTTGTACATTACCTCTATCTTCGATAGCTGCAAATAAACCTTGAGTACCATTACCTGTTGTGATTGGAGAGGTAGGTCCAACTAACTCACCTTCAACACACATCATTTCTAAGTAGTCCTCAAATCTAAGTCTTGTTTCAGACTCAGCTTTTAAATACCAAAGGTATCCACCTGTTCCATCTTCAGTAGCAACTTCTACCCAACCGATCTGTGCAGTATCAGAACCATTTACAACATATTTGTTTCTGATAATGATTGGATTGTTTGAGTATTGAGTAAACTGAGGATCAACACTGATATACTCGTTACCAGTAGCAGCACCAGCTCCAGAATAGTTAGGAGTTGATGAACCTTTTTGATATTCAGAACCGTATACAAATACTTTCACAGCACCTACTAGTCCAGCTTCTCCAGCACCAGTACCTAAAGCAGAGGCTGTATAAGGTTGTACAGTAATAGTACCTGCAGCACCTGGTGTAGAAGCAGTAACAAGACATTTAGCCTCAGCTCCAAAGTCGTCCATAAGAACAACAGTAGCTCTTGGAGAAATAACATTCTCTACGCCTGCAACAGCACCTGGGTTAATATTTACAACACCTGTACCACTGTTAAATGTACAGTTGTCATAAGCAATGTGTAATCTATTTTGTTCAGACCAGATTACTTGGTCACTTGTCATTGGAAGTTCAGCACCTACCATTCTTAAGAATCCAGATAAAGTTCTGTTACCATATCTTTCAACTTCAGCTTCGTAGATCTCTGGTAAATATTGCTGAGCAAAATCAGCAAAATTTGCAGCAGCATTATCTGTCCACTGTAAGTAGTTAGACGCTAAAACCTCTTGCGCTTGACTCGGTACGATCGAGCCAAATTGTGGGGTTAAACTCATTTGTCTAAATTTTAATTATTAAATGTTCGTTTTTTGATTTTCAATTTTGACGAATCTGTTCCACTAATAGCTTTAACCTTAAAACCTCCTACATACACGTCCCCACTGGCAACTTGCCTCGGTGTATCTGCAGCTGGATTTTTAGATTTTTGAACAATGTCTTTAACACCGTCCGCTTTACCTTGCTCATAAAAATGAGTGGCTAGTTTATCAGCATTCATCGCAGCATATAAAGCTTTATGATAACCTTGAGCATCACTAATATTTCCTTCTTTATCTAAAAATTTACCAATAAAGTTTTCAATATTAGATTGTCTCTCAGCTACTCTTGAAGGATCTTGTACTTTGTATCTAAACTTTTTATCTCCTACACTGTAATCAAAACCTTTGAAATCTGTATTAAATAACTCGCTAGTACGTTTTCTAAAATTCTCTTGAGTTTGCTTTATATTTTCTTGCTGTTTATTGTAACGATTAAAAAAGTCCATAGCTTTTTGCTGTTCTTGCGTAACACCAGGTCTTTGTTTTATCTCAGCGTAATACTGATTTTTTCTTTTTTCCAAATCCTGTTTAGCATTAGCAACAGCTTCTTTATATGCTAACTTTTTTCTTCGTATATCTTTTTGCTCATCTATATCTTCGTCATATTTATAATCTTCCATGATAAGATTAATATCTTCTGAATCAAGATGAGGTTTTGTTTTTCTTAAATATTCATGTAGTAGTTGATCATCACTAAGTTTAGAATAGTCTCTATTTAACTCTACGTAATCTTGCACTGTTCCACCAGTTTCTTCCATAAACTTAACAAGTTTATCTACATTTTCTGGTAACTTAGGAGCTTCAACTACTGGTTGTTTTTCTTCAACTACTTTTTCGGATTTAACTTCTTCTTTAACTTCTTCTTTTATCTCTTCTATTACTTCGATCGTAGATTCTTCTTTAACATCTGTATTGCTGACCCGTACTTCTTCGTCCACTTTTCTGCTATCTCCGGGTGTACTGCCCACAGGTATCTCCTCTGTTTTTCGCTCTTGAACGGCATCTTCTTTTGGTTTTTCTGTTAAATCAATTTTAGCAACTTCAGGTGTAACTTCACCTTGTGCTTCTTTTTTTGTTAAATCTAATTTTACAGGTTCATCATTTGATTTACCTAAATTTTTAGCTTTACGTTTAGGTGTGACTTTACCTTTTAAAGTAAACTCACCTTCTTGTTTTACTGCTTTTTCAGCCATAATAAAATATAATTAAATAGTTAATACTAAATAGTAGGCATAGGAGCTTGACCACCTTGTTGCTCAAAGTTTATAGGTAATAAATCATTTTTTCTTTGATCTATCATCTGACTTTGTTGCGTGCCAGCTATTCTTGTTCTTTTATCTTTACGATCTTCTATTTCTTGTTCTTTTTGCTTTTCAGCTTGAACTTTTAATTGTTCTAATTGTAATTGATAATTAAATTCTTCAGCCATTAATTGACGCTTAATGTCTGCTTCTGTTTGCATACGCTGTATTTCAAACTGAGACTTAGCTTGTTCAAAATTAACTTTTTCCGCTGTTAACGCTTGTTGTTTTTGAACTTCAGCTTCTGCAGCAGCTTGAGCCGCTTGAGAATTAGCATTAGCTTGTTGCTGAGCCATTTGAGCTTGCATTGCTTGTTCTCTTTGTAACTTACGTTTACGTTTTTGTTTTAGCATTTGATTTGCTAATTTCAAATTACGTATTTGTCTTATTTCAATAGCATCTTCTAAATCAATACCACCACTTGATAAAGCAACTTGTATGTTTTGTTCTAGCTTTGCTTTTTCTTCTTCGTCTGGTTCTAGATCTAAGAATATACCAAAGTCATGTAAATTTAATTTGTCAATTTCTCTTAGTGTCGATGTGTTAAATATGTTTATACTATCTCTAAGAGCATTTGCAGTTAAAGGATAATCTAACATATCTTTAATCTTTTTAGATATATTCTCACATATTCTAAGAGTTAAAAATAAACTAGCATTATTAATATGCTTTGTAGCAATATTAGATGCTTGAGCTGCTATTTTTTGTAAGCCAACTAATGTATCTTTATCAGCTAAACTACCATCTCTCGCTTCGTTTAATCCCGTCACATCTCTTATCATTTGTAAATAATAATTGTATGTAGATATTAAACTTTGTATTTTAGCTTGACCAGAACCACTTGCTATTTCTTGCACAGGTATTTTACCTCTGTTTATATCACCATCTTGTGTCAATGATCTACCAACTACAGAACCAGTTTGAAAATACATATTTAATGCTTCAGCTGGATTATAATTAGTACCATTACCAAGATCAACTTCTGCAAGTCCGTCCATATCTAAGAATACTCCATCTGGTACCATTCTAGCAATTACTTGTTGTAGCTTTAAATGAGTTATTTGAATCATATCAGCAAAACCAGTTATTCTGTTTACTGTAGAATCAATACGACCTTTGTACATTCTAGGTGCGCATATAGCATAATTCATTTCAACCTTTGTGGTATCAGAAAATGGTCTAGTCATATTTGGACACATTTCCCAACGAAGCATAATATCAGTTCCTAATACCTTAGCACCTCGATATAAAACCTCAATAGTTCTACCAACTCTTTCAAACATATCATTTTCAGGTGGATTAAACGTATCTGGTTTTTCAATTGCTTTTAATAAACCGTTTGGAGTTTCTTTTATTTTAAATACTTGGTCGCTATACGTTTTATATTCAAAGTATAGTATTGGAACAGAGTTCTCGTCCCAAGGTCCATTACCATAACCATACATATAGCTTTTATTACCTTGATATTCTTGAATCTTTTTTAATTCAGCTTCAGGTAAATTAGGAAATTGCTTAGCAATCTCTGGTATTGTTAGTGGTTTAAATTCACCAACATAATATATATCTTCAAAGTTTGGATCTTCTGTATAAGAATAAACTAAATAAGCTGGATCAACATAATCAACTGTAATACCATTGCTTAAATTAAAATTAGTTTTTACAGCACCAATACCACAAGTAACTAAATCATAATTTATTCTTCTTCTTATTAAATCCCACTTGTTATAATCTAATACTTGATTAATAGCCTCTTCTTCTGCTATTTCAATTGATTGCTTATAACTTAACTGCATGTGAAGTTCTAATTCTTCAGCTGTTTGAGGCATTTGATCTTCTGGTATAGTAGTATTAAATAAATTACTACCAAGTTGAGCAGTTATTTGCTTCATTGTATCTCTTGCGAATATATCTTGCGCTAACATTTCAGCATAGTTAGTTCTTTTTTGAACTGATGCTGGGTCTTGTGCAAACGCGTTTATATCATAATCTTTATTTGAAATACCATTTGTAAGTATATCAACAAATTTAGATACAATAGGTACTGGTTTCCAGTCAAGATTTAAATAAGATAAGTCACCATTAATAGATAGTTCATCTTTATACTTCTGTGTAGGTTGTTCACCTCTAGCATATAACCTAAGTCTATTATAGTTGTTCCAAGTAGTTAAATACCTATTTCCATTAGTTCTACCCTGATTAAACCACTCTTGTTCTATAGCTCTTGCTACTTGCAAGCCATAGTCAAAGCTAGCTTTTTCAGCGTCACTAACCACTTGGCTAGGGAAAATACTAGTACCGTTAGTATATATTTTATTCATCTAGTTTATAATTTTTGATAAAGAACCTCTATTATCATATTTTTTTATTCCTAAATCATAGTTTTGTCTAATCACTTTAGGAACAGGTCTATATTTATTTTTATTACAAGCCATTATAGCAAGTCCAGAACTAATAGAAGCATCATGTGTTGTTCTATTATTTATATCAAATTTAGCCCAATCTTCTAATGTTCTTTGAAAATATACATCGCCATAAGTACCATCTGGTCTCAAACCAACATATGTTTCAATGTAGCTTTCAATTGCTGCAGCATGTGCTTGCTTTATATCTTCACTAGAGTTAGGTATTCCACCTATCTCTTTTTCTGTAACAGATAGTTTATTATATATTTTATCTGGCCTGTTCATTGCGAATGCTCTATAACCACGCCTTTTAAAATGATATAATAATCTTGGTTTATTATTTTCTGCAAGTATTGGCATGCCATAAAAAACACAAGCCATTAACACATCTTCAAAAAATATTTCAGCTGTTTGAGGTCTTGCAATATATTCTAAAAAGAAATGATGAGGAGGTACATCTTCCATGCTAAATTTAGTTAAACCATGTAAAGCACCTTTTGACCCTCTTTTATCTACAGTTCCTGATATATCATAACTATCACATCCAAAAGCACCAAGCTCTTCATTACCAGGATATTTCTTACCTAATTTTACTATTACATTATTTTGTAATCTTTTAGGTGGAACCCAAGATATAAAAAATCTACCATTGTTTTGTGGAGTAAAAATAACTTGTGTATCTTTAATTCCTCCAACCCATTGGAAATTACCTTGAGTAACAACTGATGTATGTCTTATATCAGCATTCCAATCTATTTGCTCGTATATTTTTGTTAGATTAAATAATGATGATTTAGCCTCATCTCTAAACGCATGCTCTTCAGTTCTTGGAAACTGTCTATAAAATTCATTTAAAGCGTCTTGATCATCTTTTAATCCATCAACTTCATTTTGCCAATACTCTATAACACCTAATGTTATTGGATCTCCTTGTGGTCCTTTAATGATGTCTTTCGGTGTATTGAATACAGGTAATCCATAAGAATCAATGTATCCTTCGTAATTCCATTCCATAGGTATGAACAAACTATATAGTCCCGAACGAGTCTGTCCGTTGGCGTTTCTTTTTGTGGCATCTGAATCATAATATAATTTTTTAAAATTTTCACCACCTTTGTCTAATGAGTTACAAGTAGAACCCATTAAACATTTACCAACTATTCTACTACCAAGTCTTAACGTGGTTTTCGTAACCCTCCAGTTGTTGAGGATGTTGTTCGGCTTCTCCCATTTACCCGATTCGTCGTGAACGAGAAGTTTGAGTTTTTCACCGTCGTAGGAGTTATCACCCGTGTTCTTCCAGTCGATCGTTGTGTCGAGACCCTGTAAGTCTGGTTGCGTCTCGTTTGCTGTGAGTTTACGCCTTGTGAGCTTGCTCGCCGGGACGCGATATGCGAGCTCGGTCTTGGGACGATCCATTCCGTCCTGAATGGGTTTGAAAAAGAATGGATAATTAACTGATATGGGTACCACCTTGTCTGTAAACATGGTCTTTGCATCAGGACCGGACTTTGATAATATACCATACCTGGAGTCAGATGATATGGTTGCCAAGTTAACCACCTCTCCAGAGGCCATGAATGAAAAACCAGAACGTCTGTTCTTAAGGTAGCACATCCCATAACACCGTTGATCGGCCTTACAAGCTTCCCAGAATATAAAGAATAATCTATTTGATTCACGGAAGTCTGGTTTACCGACGTCAATTTTAGACCACTGCAAGTACATATAATGAGTGCCAGTAATATAAGTAGGAACGTCCTTGTTATAAAACCAAAAACCTTCTTCCCTACGGGTAAACTCATTATCGATGTAATCATACCATGTTTCTTTAAAATCTAAAGAATATTCTTCCCAGTCAAATATTGTTTTTATTCTGTTTAATTCTTTAGGTATAGGTTTATATTCAAAACGATTAGACTCAAATCTAACTGTTTTATTTTCTTTAGGTAAAGCTATTTTTAATCCTTGTATTTCGTATATCTCACCTATTTTACCTGTTTTGCTGATTATAATTACATCATGCTCTGGATTATAACCATATTCCCACTTAGCATATCTATTGTTTCTTTTAACAATACCAGGCTTTATGTAGTCATCTAAAATTTTATATAAACTTTGTTGATACATTATTTAGACCTCCCTTCAGCAAAACCTTTAAATTCTTTTGGTTTCTTTGTTTCTTCTTCAACTTTACCTTCAATAATGTTTTCTTCTTCATTTATTTTAGATAAAATTTCAAAAGCATCAAATATTGCTAATTTTTTTGTAGCAGCTGCGTTTTTTAAACGATCAGCTGAAATGTCTGGACCAAAATCAATAATTGGTTCTTTAGCAACTTTGATTAACTCGTCAACTGCTATGCGACCAGCTTGGATTATACTCTTCTTTATTTTTTTCGTGTCCATACTTAATTACAATATCATTTGATTTCATACAATAAAGACGCTCTTCATCAATAAAAAACTCCCATTCAGCGCCTGGTTTAAAACCTATCATGTCTCCTGAGATGATTTTAGATGCTTCTAATGAAGTATTACCTATTTTTAGTATACCAACATAAGGATCTTCTTTTCTGTTTAAAAGAGGATCAGAATTTTTTATTGGTTTTACAAAGCATCTATCACCAAAAGACAACCATTTATCTTTATTTTTATATAAATATATTTGATCTAAACTTGCAAAATACATATTGTCTTTAAAATAAGATCTACTATCTTTTTTTTTACCTTGCATGTCATAGAATCTTCTAAATATATTTTGATGCACTACGACTATATCACCTTTTTTTATAGGTGTTTTTATAGCTAATGGTGTTTGTAGAACTTTAGCGAAACGATTTACAAATTTCCAGGATTCTATTTTAGTATTTAATACTAATTTTTTATCTCCAATTTTTTTTACATTATCGTATCTTTCACCTATTGGTTCTACAATAAAGTCATATAAACTTTTCATTAATACTCTAAATCGTATTCTATAGATATCGCCATATTAGAATTAAACTTCTTCCAAGGTAATACCTCATTGTTTTTCTTTATATGAATGTTATATGAATTATCTTTATCTTCAAATAAGATATGAGATATTACATGACCACCATAAACCTCTTGTCCAACAGAATAATGCATCGCGTCATTTTTATAATCAGATCCAATACTGATTTTACGTATTACATTATTCATTTTATCCCTCCTTATTTTCTTCTTCTTCTTTTATTTCTTCATAAGAACCATCTGCTACGTTTATAGATATTTTACCGTATTTACCTTCTAGTTCTTTTTTAAGATCTTCCTGTGCTTTATTTACTTCTGCTAAACTATGTAATAAAGCATGCTTATCTGCTTCTAAAAAACCAACTTGCTGTAAAGTTTTAGCTATTTGATTTTGAAAATCTTGAATTTTGTTTAATTCTTCTTTTGTAATTTTTTTGTTTTCTTCCATTTTTATTTAATTTAATTTGTCATTAACCAATATCTTTTATAATAACTTGTGTGATTTGTACTTCCTTCAAATGTACAGGATATTGTATTTTCATCAACAACTCTGTACGTTATAAAAACCTCCCAGTTATTACTAGGATTAAATATTTTTGTTTTTATATAATCTTCTTTTTCTACTACAACTGTTTCTTTTAATGATTTATTTTCTGCAAAAGAAAAGTTTGTAAAGTTAAATTTAGCACCGTCATGTAAAATAACTACGTAATAACTTGTATTTTCACTTGACCATACGCCTCTTAATTGATCAGCTAACTGACCTTGTATAGTTATACTAAATAGCATAAACAAGCCTAATAATAAATTTTTCATAATAATTTGATTTAATTTGATTTAATTGTCTTAAATTATTATTACTTATTTATATATATATTTACTTTTTAAATATGCTAGTTGCTTTTTCTGTCGTACGTCCGCCAAAATAGGCTAAGATTACAGACATCATAACCTTCTCAAAAGTATCATTCCAAGTTTCATGTATGTTAAATGGAATGGTATCGATACTGTCTAGTATACCTGCAAAAGAAAATACGACAATGCACCATACTAGAACAAGTGGGCGCACATTTTTACTCAACCAAGAATCAGACATTGAGTCAGCTTCCCATCTTGAAGTAATAGCTTCTATTTCTTTATTTTGTTGTTCGTATATTAATTGCTGTAATTTAATTTTATCTTCTAAAGAAACGTCTGATTTAGTTATTTCAGCTATTGCTTCTTTAGGAGACGTTACACCTTGTAATACGTTTCCTAGTGTAGGATTTATTACAGACGCTGCTCCAAACAATAATTGTCCAACAGTTGTGTCTTTAAATTTCTTTTTACTCATAGTTAATATTTTTCGTAAGGATCTGTTTTACTATAAGCTTCTTTTTCCCATGGTAGGTTTTGAGCACCTTCATTCATTTGTGCTCTTGAATATTTTTTTCCTTTCCAATATACGAAATCATCATCATAATCGAGATCACCTCTTTGCATTTGGTCAATATGTATTTTTTCATGATCAATTACACTTTGTCTTTCTATTGGATCTGTAATTTTATCTGATATTAAAATAGTACCATTATTATTTGCTTTTCCTAAAACACCATCTTCAAGATTAGTATTATATATAGGAGTATTATCTCTCGCAAATGGAGGGTTTACTTTAAATTTACCTTTTAACCTTATCATAATATAAATACTAAGGCCACCATAACGATGGCCTTTTGTATTTTAATTTTAATCTACTATGAATAAGCGATGTCTACTAGATATACTCTAGCATCATTGTCATCATCACCATACTGAACTTTAGCTTTTACTCCTCCTGGATTAGCTGTTAAAGCATAGTTAATGTTTGTTCTTAGCGGTCCACCAGTTGCATAAACTGGATTAACTGGAGCAGCTGAATCATTAGCTGTAGAGAAAGTTAGAGTTAAAGTATCTTTTGCAGCTACTTGTGTATCTAACGTAATAACAACTGTTTGATCAGCTGTTTGTTCTACTGCAGCAATGTTGTCAACATTTACTAAATGCTCACCATTCAATAAGTGACTTGCGTTTCCACTTACTTCAAATGCTATGAATTTTGCCATGATTTTTGTTTTTAATTGTTAATGTTAATGTTTATTTATACTTTCCCGTAAGATTTAATGCTTGCATTACTTCTTTTGCAGGATTATATTATTGTTGAGTTGCTCTTTTTTGTAAGTCCTGTTCTTCTTTTTTTTGTTTTCTTTTTTCAATTAAATGACTAGCTACTTTACCAACGGTTTCTCCTATCTTCATTATATTTTCTTGTTGTTTATATAATGCTTGTGTAGCAGTTGGATCATACCAGTCACTAGGACTACTAGAAATTGTAGGTATACGAAAATAACCACCTTTTGGTGAAGAATATTTACTAACATATGAAAATGGTGATCTATTACCAAATCCTATATTAAAACTATTCTTTTGATTTAAAAAGTTACCTCTTATTTTACCTATTGTATCCATATTAACCTGCGTGATAACCTCTTAATGCCGCTTCTGCTTTTGCTTTACTAGCATATTTAGCTGGCCAAGGTTTATCTGTTTTATTACTAATTACTCTCCAAGCACCACCCATTTGTTTAATACATCCGCTTCCACCTTCTGATTTAGCGCACGCATTAGCTGGGCTTGATGAATGTCTATTTATATCAGTTTTTTTTTAATAGTTTTTTTAATTCCAAATTTAGGTAAATCATTTAAACTTTTTTCTTCAGCATACTGTGTAGTATAATCTTTACCTTTGTAGCTAAAAGTACCTTTTGATCCAGACATTTCTCTAGCTTTTTTAAAAGCATCATTAAAACTATAATCACCTACAAAATTAGTATGATTAGAATTAACTTTGCTACTATAACCTTTCATGCCCATTTTTTCTGTTTGGTTCATCGGTGAATCAGGTCTTTCATAAATCATTTCATCTATGTCTTTTCTTCTTTGTTCACCTGATCTTTCGTCATCACCTCTTTTTTTACCAGATCTTTCGTCAGTAGCTCTAGATTTTAATTCATAATAAATATCTTGAACATCTCCTTTTCTTTTTCTAGCTATTTTTTCAGCTTGTCTTCTTATATGAGCATCAGTATGCATACCCATTGGAGAGCAGTTAGAGTTAGCTGGTGATTTTTTGTCAGCTATATCATTTTCTAAATAATGTAATCTAGCTTTACCAGTTAAATCTTTATCATAAGCCATTTTAGCATCATATGCTTCGTCTTGTCTTTTAGAAAATCTAGGGTGATTACCACTGTATTGCCCGTAATGTCCTTTGTGTCCCATAATTTATTTTATTTTTTAGATGAGTATCTTCCTGGAGCTGCTTCAATAGCTTTCTTTAAATGCTCTGGTAAGTTTTTTTGTTTACCAACTAGTTCTTTTTCCATTGGACTATCTTTTTTCATTTTAGCTGGAGAACCTTTAGCATCACCTTTTTCGATGTCTACTATTGGCATATCTTTTAATTCTGCTGATTCTCTATGCATACCATCTTTCATGTATATTGAAGAATCTCTGTGCATTCCGTGTTTCATATACATAGCTGAATCTCTATGCATACCTGATTTCTTGTCATCTTTATACATTTTTAAAGCTGACTTCATCATTTTCATCGGATTATTTTTTTGTGAATAAGGCATAATTGTTAATGTTAATGTTAATGTTTATTTTTTAATTGTTCTATTTCTTGTTTTAATTCTTGTATTGCTTTTACAAGCATAGGTATAATATTAGCTTGTGAAACAGTATATTGATCAGGATTGTTAGTATTAACTATTCCTGTGTAGTCGTTTTCCATTTCATCAAGAACTTCTTTTACTTCTTGTGCTATAAAACCAGATGCTTCTTTGTCTTTATCTACACCTGAATCTCTTAAATCCCATTTAAATTTTCTAGGTTTTAATTTGTCTATAAAGTTTAAACCTAATTCTAAATCTTCAATATCTTTTTTATCTCTAGCATCAGAAACAAATGACCATGCAGTGGCTGCTCCTTGAAACCTAGCTGTAACGCTTCCATTGTAAATACTAACCTCATTACTGACACCAACAGCAGAGGCTGCTGCTGTATATCCAATAATAATATTACTAGTACCTGTTGTTAAAGCATCTCCTGCTAAACCACCAACCAATGTGTTCTGAGTACCTGTTGTAACTGCTATACCTGCATTATGTCCAACAGCTACGTTATATATAGAGCCAGTACCATCTTGATTCATCAACGCAGCGTGTCCTACAGCTACACTTGCGCTACCTGTGTCTTCAC